>Ga0335072_10000077_pt1 | contig 193015 bp, 146 predicted proteins | sample Lox_Sample_21_FD_206725 | JGI IMG/M metagenome (GOLD analysis project Ga0335072, IMG submission 206725) | Soil microbial communities from Loxahatchee National Wildlife Refuge, Florida, United States - Lox_Sample_2.1 | ecosystem: Environmental > Terrestrial > Soil > Wetlands | place: USA... | reverse complement strand
TGCACGCATCTCGAAATGACGGTCACTCGTTGTAGTTCCTTCTGACTCAACGTGAATGTCTCCTGTCCCATGGGGTGACATTTTCACGTTGCCGTTAAGGGGTGACAGAATTATGGAGCTAAGACAAAAGGGCGCGGGCGAGTTGCCGATCGAAGGAATCCAACGTAAACTACTGTACGATTACGCAGACAGTCGGGGCGTGGCTCAGCCTGGCTAGAGCGCCTGGTTCGGGACCAGGAGGCCGGTGGTTCAAATCCACTCGCCCCGACCATTCTTATCAAAGAGATATCCGCGCCACCTGGTTTTTCATCCACATCTCTGTGGGTGATTTTGTGGGCGTGGACTCCACAGGCGCCAGTCTCTCCCGTGGGCTTCGGTGCCCTACAAGAAATAGAAAAGATGGAACGATGGAGAAACGAATGCCAGAACGAGTCCCGCCAGAGGGAATAAAATGACCGCCCACCCAATCACGATCGCCGCAAAAGCAACGGTGTGGACTACGCCGCTTGATCGTGCCATCCGCCACTCTTTCTTGCCAGCAGACATAGCTCTTAGCGATAGAAAATCACTTACGAGAATCTGCACAACAACCGCAGATAGGGATGCCCAAATAACGCCCGTCAAGTGCCACTTTGTTGAAGCGCCGAAAGCCAACTGAAGGAACAGCAGGATCAGGTAAGGAGCACAGAGATAGGTGAGTACCCCGGCAATCGCCATGCATAGGGCCCGTCCAGCCCGATCTTTGGAAGTTAGCGAAAACAGAATCGCACAGATTAAGAGCAGAAGCATAAACGATACAGCCTGAAGCATTACTCCTTACTATAGCGCGCACCGCCCGGCTGTCCAGTGTGGGTAGAAAACAGAAGCGCTAGCATGCCGATTCACCAGTAGAACAAGAATACCCGGCTCCCGAGCCGGAACGGCACTGGCAACGGTAACGGCAAAAGTGGTTGTGCCAACGGCTTCGAATGAACCGTCGTCCAACCCGCCCAGGATCGAGAACGAATTGAAGTCATAGCTGCCGGGTGCGGCGCTGGAATCGACAACGACGCTGAACAGGCCGAACGGGCCGCTGCTCTGGCCAGGATCAAGGGACAGCGGAAAATTGGTGAGGAATGGTGTATCGTCAAGCGTCAGAACTGGTGATGATGACGTCCAGCTGTCCCCGTTCAAGAAGATCGTGTCAGTGGGAGAGGTATTTGTCAGAATAGCGTCAAATGTGATCGTCGAACCCGGTATAGCAGGTTGGTTGGGCGCCGTTATCGCAATGCTTAGCGAATCTGCTCGCGCCCCGATTGCAAAGAACGCTACTGCCGTCACGACGACCAACCAGATGAAGGAGCGTCCCATTATCCCATTCGCCTCCAAAGTTTACAGTTCAGATATCAGATAACTCAGCGGGACACTGCGGAATGTTATTGACCAATTGCCGGAGACCGTACCGGCCGAATAAGTGCCTTGAATCTTGAGCGGCGCATTCGCAGCAGTCGATAACGTCGGACTCATCGGAAACACGAGCGTAATGGTTGTGCCGGCATTCGGTTCTAAGTTGCCAATAGATACAGGAATTGACTCCGGAATACTCCCGAGAGTTGTCTGGTTCATCGAAAGCTGCACAGAATCAAGCGCCACAGTTCCCGTATTCTTGATCGTCACAATCGCTGAAAAACTTCCCTCATATCCATAGATGGGCGATTCCACCGATGCGCCAATAGCTACGGTCTCCTTGGCGAAAGGCTCGATTTTGCTATATACGAGAGAATCGGTGCCGGGCTGCTGGCCGAGGCAGGTAATAAGATGGAGTAGGGTGAATCCGCTCAGCTGACAAACGGACTGGCCCGAAATCGTCTCCAACGTATACGGATTTTCCGAATCGCCAAACTGTGAAGCGTTCTTTGCAGCCGGAGCGACACTTGCCTCCATCGACTGGTTGCCAGACGAAATTGCACCATCGTTTTCGGTCAGAGCAAAAGTAGGGTTATCAAGTATCAGCGGGTTCATCTCCCATGCCGGGTTAATGTCGCTCAAGAAGCTTTCGACGCTATTAATCGAAATTTTTCCGGGAATCGCACTTGGCTCACCCGCGGACGAAGCAAAATAGTTCAGCGTTGAAAGCAGTTCGCTGTTCGGTAGCATCTCGGTCCTTGCTGTAGAACTGGGACCGAGACAGGGTAGTAAATCTGCGAAAACATCGACCGGTGACGTTAACGCGATTTGCGCAAGCTCTGATCCACCATGTGGGGTATCCAATGTGACCAACAGAGCGACATTGTCCGAGTATTTCGCCTCCCCAGGTTGGCATCCGTTGGCGTAGTCCGGGCTCCCATTCGTATAGATTCCTTGCGAATCTACTGTGTAGTTGTAGCACGGCGAAGTCGAGGCCAAATTCTCTAAATACGTCCTCGCAACTAAGCCTCCCATGCTGTGAGCGACGAGGATAAGGTCCTTCGAGTTGGTAATCCTTGTGATTTCCTGAATGACACTAGAAAGTTCGTTGGCTTTATTCAGAATGGATACCTGAGCGGCGCCCGAGGGATCGTTGTCATTTCCGGCCGGGTTGACGAATTTCACAGTAAAAAACCGTGCGGTCAGCGGAATTGTGCTTTCGTCAACCGCACTGGAGTTTGACTCGAAGACTACGGAGCTTCCGCTATATACGTCATAGTTCTTTTCATCCGGAAAAAGGGTTGGCAAGTCGTGATTCAAGTCGGCGGAAATGCTGCTTCGCAGTGCCCACCAATCGTCAGACTCCTCGCAGATGCCTGGGACAAACAGAATCGGACGACTCCGCGGACTTTGCGGACTCGTGGTTGGAGCTTCGCCAGTTCCCGTCAACTCTACAGATTGAGTCGTACCACCCTCCCACCCGGCGGTCGACAAAGTGGCGGATTCGGGAACCATGAAAGAGGGCGTAAAAGTCACATTAACCAAGCACGACGCTTCCGGAGCAACCGTGGCCCCTGGGGTGCACGTTGACCCAGCTGCAACTAGGAAATCTGCTGCGTTCTCCCCGCTGATTACAGGAACCGAACTGATCGTCACAGAACTACCACCAGAATTCCTAAATGCGATCGGTATTGGAGGACTCGTCACGTTATCTGTCTGGTTGGGAAAACTTACCGTCTGTGGGGGCATGCCGGCAAAAGTTTGCAGGCCGCCCGCGAGTGCGTGCCCGCCACCACAAAAGTAGGGACCATATGTACAGATATACGGACGCACAAAATAAGTCAGGCCGGTCTGTAGTGTAATTTGATTAGTCCCAGAGAACGTAAAGGTGAGCGGAGCAAAAGGGCAACTTCCATTGCACTGGGCATAGCCAACCTCGGGATCCGAGATGGCGAGCAGGGAACCGGACGGACACTCATTATATGTCCCAGCATTTACGCTGCATATCACATAGAAGGCAGGAGCACTCGAGCAGTCCCCGTCCGCGCATGCGAAATCCTGTGAGGTAATCGCCGTGAGGGCCGCGCTTGTTGTCGGCGAAAGGGGTAACCAGTCATATACGAAGTCGTTGCCGCTCCAGCCACCCGCATCAAAACTCCCAATCACAACCCCTTGCCCGAGAACTGTCGTATCAATTCCGACCACGGAAATCAGAAGCGACAGAGAATATAGCAGTACGCGTAGTCGCCACATAAGACTTTACCTCTCCAATCGACAACGGCTCCTTAAACAGCGGAAACCTCGCTCTAGTCCGCGCGACGGGATCAGCATCTCGCCGGTACCTGCCCGGGATTATTAGCCGAGCACGTCCACTATTGTCAACTTAAATAACCTTAAATCCTTTCAGAGACGCAGCAGCCGGAAATGTGTAACAGAACGGTAACAATCGTTCGTGCTACCATGTGCCGCATCTTGGGTGGCCATGGCCCAGCCGATCCCAGACGAATACCGGTTTGCGTCGTTCGCGCTTGATCCCGCGCGTGCTAGGCTTCGCACGGGCAGCAAGGACTTCCTTGTCGATTCACGGCTGATCCGATTTCTCACAGCGCTCATCGAGCAGCACGGCCGCACGGTGTCGCGCGCGTTCCTCCGCCGAAGGCTATGGCCGGGGCATAAGAACGTTGACGAGGTGAATCTGCACGTGCTCGTTTGCCAAGTGCGCAAGCTTCTGGGCGATGACGCCAAGAATCCCCGCTTCATCCGAACCTACCGAGGACATGGGTTTCGTTTTATCTGTCCGGTCGAAACCGTCTACCTGTCAACGGAAAGGCAGGGCGCTCGCACTAGAGCTGCGTCAACGTGCGAGAGAGCGCGGCACGCCTGGGCCGTAAGAACGCCGGGTGCGATCCGAAGAAGCATCACGCTCTATGGCCAAGCGATCGACCACGATCCGACCTTCGCGCCCGCGTGGTCAGGGCGCGCAGACGCGTGGATCATGGCGGGGATTCACTGTCTCATGCCTCCCGTCGAAGCGTTCCTGCGAGCGCGTTCCGATGCTAAGCGGGCCCTCCATATTGATCCGGCCTCGGCCGAGGCGATGGTTTCCGAGGCGTGGGTGAAACTCTGCTTTGACAGGGATCTCCTGGCCGCATGTCGGGAATTTAAGAAAGCCCTCTCCCTTAAACCCGATTACCCCTTCGCGCACAACGGGCTTGCCCTTCTGCATATCGCGCGCGGTAACCCGCGCCGGGCCATCGTGGCCATGACCGATGCCTGGGGAAACGAAGCCTCCGCGCCATTTCTCAATGCCCTTTTGGGCGACTGCCATTATCACGCTCGCGAATACGAAAAGGCGGCGCAGCGTGCTGAGTTGGCTCTCCTTACAAACCCTGACTTCACCGTGGCACACGCCTGCCTCGGGAGAGTCTGCATTCAACAGAAGAAGTTTGAGGACGCTATTCGGCATTTCGAAAAAGCGCGGAACGTTTCACAAGGAAGCTTGGTGATGGCGGGATTTCTCGCGCACGCGTACGGAGCGGCGGGGCAGCAATCCAAGGCGCAAGAGATTCTGGAGGAATTTAGAGCGCGGCGCAATAAGTCGGAGTATGTTCCCGCGTTCTTCGTGGCAGTGGCCGAGATTGGTCTCGGACGAAAGATTGGTGCAATCGCCGAGCTGAAGATTGCCATTGAGGAAAGGTCCCACTGGGTGCTTTTCTTGAGGACGGAACCACTGCTCGATCCACTTCGTCGAGACCGAAAGTTTGCGGCGCTCCTCCGAACACTATAGGCTTGCTGTTTATATCGAGCGAAAGAGCGAGGCGAGATGGACGTTCCCAAGGAAGTGCTGGATTGGTTGCATGAAACAGCTTCGGAGAAAAGCCGCTATCAGCTCGATTTGGTGAACGTGCTAGACGTGAAAGGCGGCCTTTTGCTGGCGATAATCGCGCTGTTCTCTACCGACCCGCTGCGCGCGTTTCCCGCGACAACGACCATACATTCGGCGATTCCGCATATCTTGCTGACTGTTTATGCGGTGATTTTGTTTGGGGCTGCGGTGTTTTGTGTGGCGGAATTGTGGCCTCGACGTTATCGCCGTGACCCGCTACCAGACGAGGACGCACGTTGGGTGTCGCAGCTAACCGAGCATTACGAGAAGTACCCGGTCGAAAATCTAAAGACGGGGGAAGCGGTCAGGATGCAAATCGCGAATGCGATGATTGAGCGTATCAGCGAGCGAGTAACTGCAAACGAGAAACTCAATGCTTCAAAAATCAGACGCTTGTCAGCCGCTTTCTACTGCACGGTCTTTGCGCTGGCGGTCTATTTGGTAGCCCTACTCGCCCTTAAAGGAGTCTAGCCACCGCGCTGTTCTTGTCCGTCTGGCGGCGGAGGTGGCGGGGGCGGAGGAGGCGGATTTATAGGACGTCCATTGTCAGTCATTTCATGTTTCCTTCGGCGGTCTCCCGCCCTTGCACTCTGTTGAATACGCTAGGGCAAGCATTGCTGTCAGTCAAGCGTGAGGTTTTTGGGGGCGTCAGATAAGTTAGACGATGAAAGACGGAAAGATTTTCGTAAGCTGCCCTGACTGTGGCAATGAAATGTCTGCCCACGCGCTGCTGTGCCGAGAATGCTACAAGCGCGCCGGTGGTATACGGGCACCCCTCTACCGAGCGGCTCATGATCGCGGCGAAGCTTCGCCACGATCAAGAACCAAGGCTGAAGGTGCGACTTCTCGGGCGTATACGATTAGGCCCGGGCAAAAACGCTGACGCGGGCGTCCCGCGGGGCGGCCAGCGCGCGCGCCAACGAGGCTCCCGACGAAACCAGCGGCAGGCGGGTGAGCAGTGCTCTACCTCCTGAATCTGGGACTAACGGGCGAATCCGAAGCCCTCCCATAAGCCCAGATAGGAAAAAGCGCACCTTTCAAAGGCACGCTTTTGAGTTAGAGGCCTGCTCCCTGACGTTTAGGCCAGATGAGCCGCCAATATGATAAGGAACTGGCGTGATGGAATGACGCGCACTTTCCGAAACTGGGCTGGGAAATCCCGGATATTGCCGGTGACGACGTACTCGGCTGCGCCTTCTACCACGCATTCGAGCACCTTGTTATCGTCCGGATCCCGGGTGACATGAAGAACTTCCGAGGGCTTCACGAGGACCGCCGTCCGACGTATCGCACGAATGGAGCGCGTGACCGCAGCGGGATCGAATCCGAAGCGCGGCCGTCCGAGCACGCCCTCATATTCTTCAAGGAGCGCCTCGGACACGATGAAGGTGAACCTCGCCGAAAGCGCCAAGGCAAGGATAAGAGCCTCGCGTCCATCCGGTTTGAGGTGAGCGGACACGACAACATTGGTGTCGAGCACCGCGCTAACGGCTGCCACGGCCTCGATCCCGTCGGTAGCGCCTGATTTCAAGGTTGACGGCACTCAAGGACAGTTGTTCAAGTCGCTTGGCCTTGGCTTGTCGCTGTATCGCGACCAAAGCGCCCGGCCGCTTCACGAAGTTCTTGAGGTAGTCCTCGACGCCCATAATCACGGCCTGCGGTTCCCCGCGCTTATCGACTACAAACCGCTCCTGGTTGTTCTTGACTCTCTTCAGAATCTGCCCGAACTGGGTTCGAGCCGCGAGAGCCGCTACGATTTTTGTCACTGTTTTCTTGGTGCGAATGGCGCATGTCTCCTTTCGGCCTTTGATTTGAACTAATTAGTTAGTTCAATTTAACCCTAGACCTGTTATCAAGGATTGTCAAGGCCATGCCGTCACTGCGTCCGATCCGCGGGTCAAACCACGAAGCAGTGGTCATTATATCGGCTCGCAAGGCTCCTCTTTACAAAGAGGAGCCACCGCAATCGTTTTTCCACTTCACGCATCGCACATCCGTATCAGAATGAGCCGCTCACTCTCGCCGTTTACGTGGCCGTAGTGAATCCTTCCCCGCTCGTACAGTTCTCGTCGCGACAGGATCGCCCGCACTTGCCGCGCGGTCCACGGTGTCCCATTCCTGCGCTTCGCCCCCTGGGCGTTGAGCATGCTGACGATCTCGTTGGTGACTGTGCCGCACCGGCTGAGCCGGATGATCTCTCGGACGACGGCCGCTTCGGTCAGATGAGGGATCAATCGTTTCTTCCGCAGGCGATAACCATACGGCGCATTCCCGCCCGGAAAATGGCCGTTTCTGACTCTTTGCTGGCGTCCTTTGAGCAAGCGCTCGATCACCTCTTTGCGGTTGTCCTCCGCGATCGCTTCCCGAATTTGGCGGATGAGCACGTCGCGTCGATTCTCGCCGTTATAGGTGGGCATGTCGGCGATGAGCACTCGTGCTTTATTCCGACATGCGAAATACAACTAACCGGCTGAATTTCGAACGCTCATCTCCTGTCAACGTGCAGGCAGGCCTGACTGATCTGAACAGGCGAGGTCTTGTCGGTGATCTCCGCGGTGTCACGATCTATGTCGAGGGGGTGGATGCCGCTGGAATGACAGTTAACGAATGGAATCGGATGAGGCAATTTTGGGTAGCTTACTTCGCACATGCCGGCGCAACGGTGGCCGACTACTCGGTACTCAATGGGATTCCGAAACTTGAACCCTGATTTCTTGCGGCAGCGACCATCCGGGGAAGGTGTGGGCACCTCGGAATGAGCCACCTTGACAACCTCCGTGGCTTTTCTAAGCTGATCGTATGGAAGACACAAAGCCACATCCACTGACTCCCGCGGAGTGGAAGGAAATCATGGCCGTTCAAGTCATTCGCGAATCTTGGGGCATCGACGATGATCTGCCAGCCGACGACTTTGCCGCCCAGGTTTATGCAGCTAAGTTCAACTTCATTTCCGGCAGCCCAGGCTACATTGGGGAACTTTTCATTTTGCAAGGGGATGTTCTAACGGGTGATCCGCCGATGGTTTTGTATCGGAATCGCAGCGGCAGCCTGATGGTGCTCTAAGAGGCAGCCACAGGGACAACCTCAATTATTGGAACTCCAGGGGATTCTGGCGCCTCGGCTCTTTGAGCCAAGCCGTTTTCGCCGACACCGGAATCTTCCATCTTCCTTAGCGGTGTCAGTGGTTGCGCCGGAACCGAATGGCCGGAGAAAGGCCGTAATATCAGCCGCATCGTTGTCAGTGAGGCCGGAAACCTCACCATGGGCGCCCCCCGGAAGAGTCCTCTCGCCCCCTCTTGCCTTTCTGCCTCTCGCACTTTCACAACGCAGGCCGAGTATCGCAGCTAGTCAAGTCGTGCCCTACCAGAGTTTTGGGCTCAGAGTCGATGTAACGTGTCAAAGACACGTTTGTTACCTGTTTTCCCTTGCCAACCTTCCTGCTGGGGTGTAAACGCTCGGCGATCTGGTAGGGGGCCGCCGCTGGAACATTAGACCTATCTGTGATTTCCCGCAGCGCCAGAGCTCTTGCTGTTTCGGAGTGCTTCCTGGCGAACAGATCGGGCGTCGTCCAAGCGATCGTTCGCATTACATCGTGATCGCTCAGAAATGGGTGAGGGCAAAGGATTCAATCAAAGGGGGATAATCGATGAAGACCCATTGCGTTGCGATGTGTTTGCTGGCGTTTCTCGTTTGTGCGACCGCAGCAAGCGCCCAGAGGCAGACGGGCCAGATCTTCGGTCAGGTCACTGACTCAACCGGGGGAGCAATACCAAACGTCAAAGTAACTATATCCAGTACGTCGGAACTCCAGCCCGTCACGGTTCAGACGAGTTCCACGGGCTCATATCAGTTTGCCGACATTCCGATTGGGGCTTACTCGGTGAAGTTTGAGGCGAATGGTTACAGGACCTATGTGAGAGAGGGGGTCCAGATCACGATCGGGTTCAACGCTGAGGTCAATGCACAGCTCAAACTCGCGACCGTTACGCAAACAGTTGAGGTCAGCGGAGCGGCTCCGGTCATCGACGTTCAAAGTACGACCGAGGCGTCGGACTTGACTCAGCAACGATTGCAGCAACTTCCTTCGGCGCATGGTGTCTACAACATAGCCGAGCAGTCCCCGGGGGTCCAAGGTCCGGCCAAGGACGTCGGTGGCGCTACAAACGGCTCGCAGGTCTATTTCGTGTCGCGGGGTGCTGATGGCAACCAAACCAGGTATTACCTGGACGGAGTTGACCTATCTCCGGCCGGATCCTACACGGGCTTCTGGGTCGACTATGACTCAATCCAAGAAGCCCAAGTGACGACGGGCGGCGCCGATCCAGAGATGCAAACATCAGGCATGGCCATCAATATGGTCACCAAGAGTGGGTCCGACACGCTTCATGGCTCATTCCACTACGATGTGGAAGATCAAAAGCTTGAGGCCAACAATCTCAACCCCGCATTGCGGCAAGCCGTATCGCTTCCAGCAACATCCGCCGGCAACCCGCTCCAGCACTTCAGCGATTTCGGCGGGGACATCGGTGGCCCTGTAAAGAAGGGACGTCTTTGGTTCTGGGCAAGCTATGGACAACAGGCAATCACTGTGGGTGACGACAAGCTCTACGTTACGTCCGGAAATTGCGCTGCTGTGGCGGCTGACCCCTTAGCGTTCGCGTGGGGCACCGTTCGTTCTTGCACGCAAAGCGACGTTTCAACTCTACGCCATCTGTCATATAAGCTCGGTTGGCAGGTCTTCCACAACAACACATTCACGTTTGAGAATATCTACGGCACTAAGGAGGAACCGCACTTCCTCTTCGGGCCGAACACGGCCGTAGAGTCGACCATCGACCTCTCAGAGCATTACAATTCCCATTCACGAGGGCCTCGTTTCTGGGATGCCGGCTGGACACCGTTGTGGAGGTTCGATGATCAGCAAATAATCAATAGTCGCTGGGTGGTTGACGTCTCATTCTTGCACTTTGGCAAGCAGAACACTTTTGGACCGCAGGATCCGTCGCTTCAAAACGTTCAAACTCAATATGACCTCAGTACGGGGCAGTATCGCGCATCTGGCGAAATCGCCTATCAATTCTTATCAGAGCCGATGAACACCTTTAAAGCTGCGTCGAGCTACTTCTTGCCAGGTAAGTGGGGCGGCAGTCATACCATGAAATTTGGCTATATCTGGTCCCGCTACGAAAACTGGGGAGAAGGCTTCCAGGGTGGGGGTGCCGAGGCGATTTTTGACGAGACCACTCCGGGAGCGATGCCGTTCACTCAGCCTTTGGCTGTAAACTTCTATCGGCCGAGCGTTGGAGACGCCTTTCTCTATGAACAAGCTGGCTGGTTCACGGATACATACACCCACAAGCGACTCACTCTAAACCTAGGAATTCGGTGGGACCACCAGTGGGATATGGAGCGGGCTGAGAATATTCCAGCTTCTATTTACGAAGGGCAGATAATGAGCAATGGTGTGACCCCTTTCAATTGGTTACCATCCGTCCAGTACCCGGGGGCCAATGGCGGGGTGACATGGAATACGTTTGCTCCTCGGGTCGGAGCAGCCTACGATCTTTTCGGCACAGACAAAACAGTCCTGAAGGTCAGCTACGCTCAGTATTATGACATGCGCACCGCCGGTGAATTGGCAGGCACCTACGACACCGTGGGACTGCCCAACGGGAATGGAGCGCCATCGCTATCGTACATTCAATTCCCGTGGACCGACCTTAACGGAGACGGAATCGTCCAAATGAACGAGGTCGGCACCACCTATCGCACCTTCGCCAACAACTATAACCCGGCCAACCCGGCTGGCACGACAAGTCCAAACGCCGTCGATCCGAATATCAAGGATCCGCGTACCGACGAGATTACGGCCGGCGTGAGTCAGGAACTGGCGCCAGGCTTCGCGATGACTGTTACTTATGTCTATCGGAGGTATAGTGATTTCATCTGGAAGGCGCTTGACGGCGTAACATCGGCGGACTTCACCTCGCAGTCGTTCACACCTACGAATTGCCCGACCAGAACGGCCCCGACCGCGCCGACCGACTGCGCCACCGTGACTTATTATGTGCCCACCCTCCGGCTGCCTTCCGCCTACACTTTGACGAACGAGCCGGATTACTACAGGACCTATCATGGTCTTGAGATCTTGCTGGCGAAGCGCATGTCCAAGAGGTGGATGCTCAACGGCAGCCTGACCTTCCAGAGCACCCGCCAGTTCTGGAGTGCGCCCGATGCATACCAGGATCCGACGAACATCGCGCAACAGAACGGTGCACAATATGCGCCTTCGATCTCGGCGGCCTCGGGCTATCCCGTTAACGTTGGATTGAATGCCCGCTGGATCACCCGGTTCGGCGGGAGATACATACTTCCGTGGTACGGCATCGCAATATCTGCGGTAAACGATTTTCGCCAGGGTTATCCAATCGAAAGCACGATCAATGTTGCCTCGCGTCCCAATGGCGCTGCCTCCGTCGCTGTGCTAATCGCGCCTCCCGGAACCCAGCGGTTCGACAATCTGGAGGATATGGATATTCGAGTCGACAAAGATTTCGTATTCGGCGAGCACTATCGATTGGAGCCCTCTCTCGACATCTACAACTTATTCAACGCGAATACGATACTTGGGCAACAACCCAACCAGAACGCAGGAAACGCGAACTACATCGGTTATGTCCTGAGTCCGCGAGTCGCCCGGTTCGGAATCAAGTTCTCGTTCTAGGCGGTTTGCCTGAGGAGCAGACCTGAAATCATAGGAGGCCAGAATGAGCGAGAACAAAGATAAAAACGTGAACCTGAAGGTGCCAAATCTCGGGCGAAGAGACCTCATGAAACTGGGCGTCGGCGCCGCGGTCGCGGGTCAGTTATTGAAAACAGGCACCGCTTCGGCACAAACCGCACGCGGCCAGATGGGGGCCGGGAAGGCCGAACACGGCAGTTCGTTTAGACCCGCTGAATGGGCAGACGAGGAGCGATATGCTGGTGTCAGACTGGAGACCGGTCCAGGCTGGGTGAACGATTCCAATCGCGCCTCGGGCAACGGTCCCATGGACGAGACGAGCCGCTTGATTGTCGAATATGCAAGCTCGTTTTCGGAATCGAATCTGAGCAATAGGTGGGTCGATGCCTTTAACAACACCATGGTTGATACCATCGCTTCTCTTATTGCCGGATTTGAATCAGAACCTGCTCGAATCTGCGCGCGATTGGCTCGATCCACGCAAAGTGACCTAAAAAGCACGGTCCTAGGCTACGGTGTCACCACGTCTCCAGAGCTGGCGGCCTACGCGAACAGCAGCATGATACGCCATACCGACTTCAACGATCATACAAGCGACATGATGGGCGGCATTCTTGCGATCGGCGAGGCATCACACTCGACCGGCAGTCAAGTCATGGCGGCCGTCATTCTGGCTTACCAGATCGATTCGGCGCTGAGCGGTGCTGGCGGAAAAAGTGAGGGCCTGGATATCGGCCTGTATTATGCACCGGCAGTCGCAGTGGCTGCCGGCATGCTTCTAGGATTGAATCCTGATCAGCTTGCTAACGCGCTATCCCTTGCTCTCTCGTTACACGTTCCATTGCGTGTAGATCGATCGAATACCCTGTCGATGCAGAAAGGATGCGCGACTGCCGACGCGGTTCGCGTGGCGGTATTTTGCGCACTGGCGGCGCGAGAGGGGATGACAGGTCCCGCGAAGCCTTTCGAAGGTAGAGACGGTTTGTGGGACAGGATGACTGGCCCGTATACCCAACTCCGCTTGCCAGCCCCCGCTCCGACGAGTGCAGGCCTCTCAGCAGCCATCAAGCGGCGCCCCGCGGAAGGCTACACGCAGGCAATGCACGCAGATGTGATTCCGACAATCAGGGCCTGGACCAAAGCCGAGAACATCGAATCCGTTCAGATTGAAATGCCGTTTTCGGGGTGGTTGGAAATCGCGGACCCGCCCAAATGGGACCCCAGGAATCGGGAGACCGCCGATCACAGCATGGCTTATGAAGCCTCCCGGGCGCTGATTGACGGGGACGTTTACCTCGATTCATTCACACACGAGAAGATCATGGATCCAGCGGCGCGAGATCTCATGAAACGAATCACAGTATCAGTGAACCCAGGGTTTTCCTACGGACAGGTGCGAATGACCGTGCACACTCGGTCGGGCGATATGTTGACGAAGGAAACCGAATCCAGGCCCGGGTTCAACTTCGGTCCTCCGATGACGCACGACGACATCATTGCCAAATATAATCGAGTCTGCGACTTCATGCATGTGGACGGTGCCCAACGAGACCGCGCCCTCGCGCAGTGGTCAAACCTCGCTGCGGTTCACGACCTCGCCGAGCCGATGGCGACGCTGGCCACGTTCGGCAAGCCTTTGCCCTTGTAAATTACGCGTGACGGCTTCAGTCAGCGATCGCCGAAGTAGGAGCTTTTGTCCACGGCGACCGGCTGGGGTCCCGGCATTACCGTCACCGGAACGAGTCCCTTGAACACGAACTTCTGCACTCGCCTGCCGTCTTCTACCTCGGTGGTGTAGAGATTGCCATCGGAGTCGGTAGTCATTTCGTGCAGCACGTCGAACTCACCGGGCCCGATGCCAGGCCGCCCAAACGACTCGAGAGGCTGGAGCGTTTTGCGGTCGAACACCCAAACGCGCCCTGGGCTTCGGCTGGCAACGTACAGATAGCGTTGTTCCGGGTCGGCAGAGAAGGCGACGCTGGCGGCCGTTTGCCCATTGCCACAACCATCTCCAAATGCCTCGCACCATCGATCGACCCAAGCCTGCGTCAAATATTCGCCAAGGGTCGTAAACACTTGCACGCGTTTTCCACCCCGGTCGGCAACGTACACCAAACCATCGTGCGAGACTTTGACATCGTGAACCGTGCTGAATTGCGGGGGCCCGGGGTCATTAGGATCAAACGCCGTAGCAAGAACGCGATTCGGGTTGGGAACGGGGCGGCCTTCCGCTCCTCTCTCGGCCGCACCCGATGAGGGGCTATCCATCGGAAAGTTGCCAAATGCGCCCCACATGCGCTTGAATTTGCCGGTATCAGCGTCGAAGACGATAATGCGCTTGTTTCCGTACCCATCCGCGACAAACAGTTCGTTGGTCGGAGGATAAACGAACACTTCTGCGGGCATCCAGAAGTCTTCCGTATCCTGATTCGTTTTCTTGTGACCACCGTGACCAATTTGCATGACGAACTTTCCGTCATTCGTGAATTTCAGGACTTGATCGTCGTTTCCACTTCCGCTGATCCAGACGTTGTTGTGGTAATCGACGAAGATGCCGTGCTCGATCTTTGGCCATTCGAATCCTTCGCCGGGGCCACCCCAACCCTTGACGTACCCACCGGCACGGTCAAACTCCATCACCGGCGGCCCCGTGCTTACTCCAGGCTTTACAGTCCGCGGACGCTGCAGGATCCAGATGTGGTTTTGCGAATCGGTCGTGACGTCAGATACCTGGCCTAACGTCCAGCCGTTGGGAATCGTCGGCCACTTGGGGTCGACCTGAAACTTTGGCATCTGGAGCATCTGTTTCGGACGAGCATGCGCATCCCGAGACCCGATCGAACCGAACGCCATCAACGTGGTCAACAAAGCCGCGCCGACGATCATGTGGAACTTTGTCCTGGTCATGGATCAACCTCTCGATATCACAAATCAGCAGTTATGGATCTCCAGCCATCCAGGCGATCAGCTCCTTGTGTCATCCAGACGGGGAAGCGGCGAGACCTAACGAGCCACAAGTGCCCGGTCACCCTGAATACCCCCAGCTGTATAGCAGACTCGCGGGCAGAATAGGAAGCGAGCGGAAGTGACAAACGGTGTGCTACCTGTTACAGGCAGGAAATAGCCTTGATCATGCCCGTTCGGAAAGACTTGAGCTCGCTGGCTGAAGAAATTCTAGCGGCCATTCGGCCGGAACGACCACCGTTTGAGTCAATTCGCATCCGTATCGGATGCGGCGGGCTCGTTTTCGCCAGCGGACATCAATAGCGTCAACCCGCGCCGCTCGGGTCCCAGGGCTGCCATTATCGAAGCCAGAATGAAGACGCTAACCGCCGTTAAGGCCATTGCCGTTGCATAACTGGCCTTCTGGGCATAGGCTGCCTCGATGTATACTACCGAGCTCGCTATCACGCCCGCACTTTGGTAGGCAAAACCAGGTAGCAACGCGCGTACCGAATCTGGTGAGAGTTCCGCCAAATGGGCAGGGACCACGCCCCATGCCCCCTGGACCATAAACTGCATCACGAAAGCTCCTGCGATCAGCCAGAGCTGATTGGGGGCGTAGGCCCATATCGGGATAATCGCTGCGCCCAAAGCAAACGCGACGATAATAGCCCGTCGTCGCCCCCATTTGTCGGAAAGGTGACCAAAAATAATCCCTCCGACAACGGCTCCAATTCCGGAAAAGCCGGTGATTGCAGACCGCCGTGCTGGGCTAAAGTGCCACTGGCGCTGCAGGAATGTCGGGTACATGTCCTGAGTGCCGTGCGAGGCAAATAGCATCATCGTCATAAAAGCGAGGAGATATAGGAAGAGCCTCCAATGCGAGAAAACTTCGGCAGCCTGTTGGCCCCATGACTGCGGTGACCTGATCCGTGTTTGCCACACCTCTGATTCCTTAACTCTCAGGCGTATGAACACCAGCAGGAGGAGAGCTGGCAGACTCCCAAGAAAGAAAAGAGGTCTCCAGCCCAGGCGTGGGAAGAGGAGAAAATAGCACGCAGCTGCCAACACGTTTCCCGCGGCGTATCCCTCCTGGAGCAGCCCGGAAAACATCCCCCTCCGATTTGCCGGCGAACCTTCCATCGCCAGCGATGCCCCAACTCCCCAGTTCCCACCCATAACAACTCCGAAAAGTCCTCGCACAAGGAGGAGCGTCGCGTAATTGGGTGCCAAGCCCGTCAGGATTTCCGCAATCGCAAACACTCCAACATTGATCATCAGGGGAATGCGTCTGCCGTACCTGTCGCCCAGAAGTCCGAACACGAAACCGCCCACCGGCCGAAAGACCAAGGTCATCGTGATGACGAGGGCGATTTGGGAGTCGCTTTTGTGAAAGTCTTTCGCTATCGCCGTCAGGCAGAAGACCACGAGGAAGAAGTCGTAGGCATCGAATAGCCAACCCGCGAAGCCCGCCATTACTGCAGGAGGGTGGCCTTTCAATGAGTCACCCGCAGGGGTGGAGCCTGACGCCGCCACGGGACCTGGTTTGATCGTCGAAATGTTAGCGCCTCTCGATCGTCCGTGAGAGCGGCCAAACCCTAGTATTCGAATCACAGCTCGCCTGGCAGCCTAAGCCCCTGCTCTAGGCGCTGTGGAAGCACTGTTGGAATCTACTATGTAAGGTTCAAGGGGGCACGCGAGTAGCGGTTAGTCACAAGTAACACTTACCGACCGTGTCGGCATAGGTCGAGGGGAATCGAACGTTTTGTCCGCGGGGAGCGAACCAGCGTTTCCTCCGCTTTTCTACGAGTCATAGAGCTCAGCGACGGCCATATAGGTCGCAGCGCCCGCCTGGGGCTGGCCAAACGAGCCTCCCCAACAAGGGATCAAATGCCTCGCGCCGGTAGGGACCCTCAGCCCTGTTTTAATTTGGGACGAACTAGTGGTACGATCCGCCGCAAACTGGTGGAGGTTAATACTCATGAGCCGAATTGTGAGCGGTACACCAGATCGGCAGTTGCTGGACCGAGTGGAGCATATCCTAGAGAGCGAAGCTCTACAGAATTCCGAGATACTGAAGCGACTGCTTAGATTTCTTGCTGAAAAAACGGCCAACGGCGAGGGCGATCAACTCAAGGAATATACGATCGCCGTCGACGCTATGGACAAACCATCAACCTATGATCCGAGACATGACTCAGCGGTTCGTATTCAGGTCGGCCGCCTTAGGCAGAAATTGGCTGAGTACTATCGAACCGAGGGGAAGGGCGATTCAGTCGTTGTTGATCTGCCCAAAGGGCATTTCAAACTGCGATGTGAACCTCGCAAAGGCGTGCCCGACGGCAGCGAGCCCAGGCCCAAGTCGATTAGGGCACGGATTCTTGCTTGGGGTGGCACCGCCGCTCTGATGATTCTGACAGTCGTCATCGGTTGGGGTGTACTCTCCTTTTTCAGGGTTCGGCAAACGGAAGCGATGTCCCCAGTAGGCGAAGTGGGGTGGAGCACTGATTTGCAACAACTGTGGAGGCCCTTCTTAGCCACAGACCGACCGATGTTGGTAGCGATCGAGGATCCGCTCTTTGTGGAATTACAACGGGGGTCCGGGATCTACTACCGCGACAAGTCATTCGATGAATGGGGAAAGGCTTCTGATTCCCGAGGCGTTAAAGCTCTGCGGAGAACGTTTGATTACCCAAACACCCAGCCCAGCCGCTATTACACTAGCTTTGGCGAAGTGGATGCCGCGTTCCAAATCGGCAGGGTCTTGGGACCTCGAGAGTCTAATATCGCCGTTGTGAAAACAAGCGAGCTATCTTGGGAGGAGCTCGCACACAACAACGTAATCTTTGTCGGTGTGCCCGTTTTTTTCGGTGAGCAATTTAAGTCCATGTCGACTCAGCCGGAATTCGTATTCGTTTCCAATGGAATTCAAAATGTGCATCCCAAGCCCGGAGAACCGGCAGTCTTTCTGGATCAGTTTTCGACAGCCCCTACAGAGGCTGGCGAAGTCTTCGCATTGGTCACTCGCTCACCCGGTCCCGTCGGAAGCACATACTTCGAGACATTTATGAGTAATCGAGCCTCCGGTTATGTTGGTGCCGTGCGTTGGTTTACGGATCCGAATTTCGCGCACATGCTTGTCTCAAATCTGAAGAGGACGTACGGAAACGTACCCAGTTACTTTCAGATCGTGCTCAAAGTCCAGTTTACGGATCAGGTTCCTACCCAAACTTCGTATGTCTGCAGCCGCCAGTTGCGCTAGGACCTTGCGACTCCCCTCGAAAGCCTTCGGCGTGACCTAGCCAACTTAACATTTGGCGGGTACCACCGTTCGGGAACTACCCCTCTAGAACCGCACAAACTGACATCACTAAGTTTGGTATCGGCCCCGATGTGCTATGGGCCTGGGCAAGGATTGGGAACGTACTTCCGCCATTCCCACCAGTGAAGACGTCTCTCCCGCCCGCACACGCTCGGCTCGTTCTCGCCTGCGTTTGTGTTCTCAATGCTCTCGCTTTCTCTGGGACTGCTGAGGTGGCGCGCAAACCCTGTACGATAACGCAACGTGTCAGCAAGCATTAACGTAGTGTCCGCGCTGCGTATCAGAGCGACGTTCACGATTGCTCCGCCGCTATAAGAAATCCAGTCGCCCGTTATGAGTGTGAAGACGTTCTTCCGGTCACGCTGTGTGCCTCCCGCCGCAACCACGTCGGCATACAGCACGTAGGTATCGTCCTCAGTCAAAAGCTCGTTCAGAGCAGCGCCTTGCGCAAGCGACATAAGGCCGGCTCCGCTGCTCGGAGTTGATTGTTGGGCTCCGTTGGCAGGAGTGTTCTGACCAGCACCCTGTTGCGGCCCGCCAGGCTGCTGTCCGCCGCTTTGACTCTGGCTCATCCCGGAAATGCTCTTTAGCAGCAAATCGTATTGACCGTTGAGATCATTAAACAGCAAGTATTTCGGCTTCGAGGCATCCCCAGTGAAGTTGTTACTTTGCTGGATGTACCGTCGCAGTTTGTTAAGGTCATCGAACGCCCCCTGCACGGCGTTGTTCGCTTCCGTGAGATCCACGTAGGAGCCAAAGAGCGGATAATACTTCTCTAACACATCGCACTTGTGTGCGCTCTTCAATCGCTCAAATTGATGCGCCAGGCTTACGGCCATTGTGGAATCCTGAATCGTGAAAGTCGAGGCGCTGTTTGTTGTGCTGGACGCGAGAGCGGTAATGAGCCCGGCCAAATCTGAAGCCGACGTAACTGGTATGGCTGCCATGAAATGAACCGCTCCGCCCGGCGGTGCCGGTGGCGGAAAGAGCGCGTTCACCTCGCCAGTAGTCAGGAGGCTCTCATACGCTCCCTTGAGTGCCGTGGCGGTCGCAGAAAACGACTGCCATGCGACTACATTCTGAAAGGAAGCAGGATCGAAGATGACTACGGTAGCCGATTTGTTCGCCAAGTCATGGCAGACCTCTCCAGCGATTGATTCTGATAGTTGATTCACGGCGCCGTATGCTTCCATTTCAGTTTCGAAATATGGCGTTGCCCCACCGGCCTGGGCACCCTGCTGGCCCGCAGCCGGTTGTGCCGGCGTTGCACCCCCTTTCTGCGCGCCAATCGTCGGCGCGAGGCTCACGGCAAGCACAACAAAAATTGCAAAACGCAGAAGCCGACGATCTCGATGGAAGGGCATATAGCCATCCTTGGGTGTCCGCGAAACCTGCAGACGCCGCGAGGCTGCTTCAAGCTTGGGCAGGTACACTAGCTCAAATGTAAACTCAAATCAATACTATTATGTAAATGACTAATATAATTCCATGGTACATGCAGAAATTTCACTGCCCCTTAGGATTGCAACAACACGGATGCATCATTGAACGTGCCCGTGAAGCGACGAAAGATGCTACGGCTATTGTGTGGAAGCCGACTTCTGGGAAGCTTGACGCTGCGGAGGCTCGTTCGCTCCGAGATATCGAGACCGAGCATCAGCAGCTCTCCGTGAATGCGCGGCGCTCCCCACGTTGGATTCTCCGCTGCCATTCGAAAGATCAACTCAGCCACCGAGGATCTCAATGCGCTCTATCAACGAACAGCAACGGCACATTCGAAACGAGCGCGGAACTAAGAATCGGAGAACTAGGGCTGGGGGCAGAGGTAGAACGACTTCGTTTTAAACCGATCAGGGGCCATTTCCGGGCCGCCCGCCAGCTCCCGATTGGGTGCCAGGTGTTTCCTTGGGAATCCCCGCTGATCGGCAGGCACGTGCCGGCTCGACCCTGGGCCCGTTCAGAAAATACGTTCGCAAACGGTCCGTCAGATAGGAATCCTTTACATTGTTTGCGTAATCTCGAAGCACGGCGATTGACTTTGGGGAATCGATATCCTCTAAAGCACGCACTGCAAGCGTGCGTTGATCTTGGTTGCCATTGGCAAGCACTCTTTGCAGCGAAGGTATGGCCGGGTCGCCGATCTGGCAAAGCGCGTAGCCAGCGGCGTTGCTGTTGTCGAAGAGCGGACTGGATCGAACATCTATCCGCTTTGCCAGGGCCGGGGCAGCCTCCGCGAGCTCTAGGCCTCCCGCCAGATAAACTGCGTTCTCCCACTGGCGACGAAGAGGGTCAAGAGACCCACGCTCCCGATTTGGGTTCCATGGGTCCGCTGCAATCAGCGAAGGAAGATGAGTCGCAAGATACCGTCTAGCCTTCGAATCGGAGCGTCCGAGTTGCAGAAGCTGGGCCTTTGCGGAATCAGTGGTTTTCCGCGATTCCAGTTGTCGGAGAAGATCCGATACTTTCGTTTGAGCCAAGGCTGGTCGGAAAAGAAGTCCGATACTAGCGGCGGCCATGAGGATCACGACATTGGCGGTTCTCCACACAACTCCTCCCTTCACGGCAATGGCAAGAAACCGTAATTTGCATCGGACTGACTTCTGTCCAGAATGCCACCCGTATCAACAACGAGGTGGAAGTGGTAAATCACTACCGCACAAGCTGCCCTCAAAATTGTCGACAAGGTTTGCGGAGTCAAACGGCTCTTGGTTCGGAGGCTCGAAATACTTTTGCAGCCAGGGGTTCATCAGTGTAAAAGTAAATATGCTCTCCGCTATAACCCTGGGTGTTCGGAAGATAAGGTCCATCGATGCAAACCCCACAGGCCAAGGTAGAGGGTTATTCGGAGGTTGGCAATCTCCCGGCGATTGGATGGTTATCGATTGAAGGTTGCCACCTGAGTCCCTATATGTTGCGCTAGATTTGTTTTGTTCCGACTGAGACGCCACATACTCTGAAGCAGAATCGCTGACGACAGCCGCGATTTCGACACGCTGCTCCCAGACCGCAGGACCGGAAGAACAATCGCTGTCAATAGCCTCGACGATTATCGCCCTTAGAATACAGAAGCAATCCCGATCGGTAGCGGATTGAGGGTCCGCGGCAACTTTAAGGAAGCTCGAGGCCGGAATGGTAATCGCAGGAGGCGGCGATCTCTCTGGCAGCACGGCAGGATAATCCGCACATATCGTATTGTCTCGGTTATACTGCGGTGCGAGGAGAGTCAACCATGATCATCGGCGATAGATTGCGAGAGTTACGGGAACAGAAGCAGTTGTCCCAAGGGGACATCGAAAAACGCACTGGCCTCTTGCGTTGCTATATCTCGCGTGTCGAGAACGGACACACGGTGCCGGCGATCGAGACGCTTGAGAAGCTTGCGCGAGCGATGGAAGTGCCGCTGTATCAGCTCTTCTACGACGGAGAGGAACCACCCAAGGTGCCGAACCTTCCGAAGCGCAAGACGGCGGACGACATCGCGTGGGGAAATTCGGGCAAAGATGCCAAGGTCTTGGGGCAATTCCGTCGACTCCTTGCGAAGACGGATGAAAAGAATCAGCGCATCCTGCTGTACATGGCGCAGAAGATGGCAGGGACTCACCGGGCGAAGGCCTGACGATTCCCTTCCCGGCGCGGTTCAGAAACCTAATTCAACATAATTGATCCTTTGAGGAACCGCTCTCTTCCGGAAATCAAAAGCTCCTCGCACTTGGCCAGCCCTGAAACATTGGTGTCTGTCTGTGCGGACTCGTGACGGCTTATTGTCTTAGGCTCGTCAGCCAAATGTCTAAGACTGGCAGACTACTCGGCTCAACCGAAGCGAACGCGATTCCCATCCCACTGTTCGGTCGTGAAAAGGCTACGGTGCCTTGGCCCGTGAAGTTTGCACCCGCATGTGAGATTCGCAGTCTGACCTTGGTTCCCACAGGGAACGGAGTCGTGGTTTCGACGAAACATCCGAACATGCTCAGGTTCTCGGTGTGGGCTGCCACCTGCTTTTCGGTCGCGATATCCGTGACTTGGATCGCAGCAACGAAGGGGAAACGCTGCGCTCGATGACGTTCAGAAGGAATCGGTGATCGACCTCGTCCGACAGTATTTCACTCCCATCCTAATCCCACAATCCACCATTCGGAGTCGTAAGGCTGCATAGCATTGTCCACGTAATTCCTGATTTGAAAAATTGGCGCATATTGCGCGTCGCCTCGTTAGCGGTTGCGAGAATGGGTGATCCTACCGCGTGTGCTCACACTTCGCGTTGATCTTGCCCTGTATCTTGTCCTGTAGTTTTTCGAGATCATCTCGAATTGGTTTGGTCGGCATCTTTTCGTCCCCGACGAAGATGGCATCGCCCTTCAGCTCCTCAATAGCTTCTTGCGCGTACTGAGTCGCAGTTTGATAGTATGGGCAGGGTTTGCTCGATGCGTCCGCAATGGTGTCGAGCCCGAACGCAGCCGGCAGGGCGCTGATGGGGTCATTCTGGGCGACGCTCACGCTCTTCGCCTCGTAAGAGGCTGCCTGTTGAATCCACTGTTCGCGGTTTGCTTGGTCTTTGAGGGCACGGGCGTAATAAATTGTGGCGAGAGTCTGATATTTGAAGTAATCCGTTTTGTCACCCTTGATGGACGCCAGGACTAATTTCGCGGCTTGATCGTACCGGCCCCTTTTCAGGAGTGTGTCCTCGGGCGGTTGCTTTTCTCTCATGACTACAAGCAAAGGAGGATTTACGAATCGCTCGTGCCAGCCATACGCGAAACCGCAGATGCTCGCCAGGATGAGCGATCCGATCCAGGCGTTCCGCCAACCAGCCCCAATGAACAAGCAACCCCCGCAATAAATCTGCCGCTGATTGCAGTAACTTCTTATTGTATTCACCAGCAAGGATGAGCGACGTGCGCCGTTAGCCCCATTTGCGCAGAGAGTTATTCAAGACTCCGCAGCACTTGGATGCATGACGCCCTAATCGGTAAAGTACCCTACCGACATCCTGAGACTGGCCGCTTCGTCCCGGACAGGCAATGCCAGTCAGCCTCCGATTTCCGATCTTGCCGTAATCCCTCGCTGAGGAGCGTGCTTGTCGAGCTTGAGAATTAGTTGCAGGGGATTAACGAACTTGTCCGTAATCCGACGAATCAGGAGTTGATAATCGAGGCGCGTTTCAAACCCATCGCCGCGACTCACCGACCGCTCTGTTTTCGGTTTTGCTGGAGCGGACTCAAAACCCGTCCAACCATCGCCAACTCACTTCGATTGCAAGGCCGACACCTGAATCGTGTCGTATTTCTTCCGTAACGCTCCAATTGCCTCGGTATCAGGTGGCCCGCTCTTCTCCAGGAGCGACGATAGCTCGTCGAAATATCCTTCGTGCCCCGGAGGCACGCACCCCAGCAACATCCGCGCCCGTTTGCCGGTCTTGTTTGCAATGTGATGCGTAGTGCCAGGCGGCACGAACACGAACGTCCCTGGCCCCGCCTGGAAAACTCGCTCGCCACTCCGAAGGTCGAACTCGCCTTCGATCACGTAGAAGAATTCTTCGATTTTAGTGTGATAGTGCGCGCCGGTGTCAAAACCCGGCGCTACGTCGAACTCGAACAAAGAACAACCTCTGGAATCCTTCGCCGTCAACAGATATCCGATCCGCGATCCCCGCAGATCCACTTGCTTCGCTTGGCCCGATTGCACGACAACTCCGGCGCTCGACATGGCGCACCTCCTGAAGCTATTTAAGCCGCAACGGAATGGCCCGTTGCAGACGAGTCGGATTTTGCTGCAGACTCCCGTCGTTGGTCAACCGCCTGATTAACGCCGAAACCGGAAAAGTCGGGACCCATACGAACTTGATCTGTTATCCGGATGATCAGGAGTTAACCCACTCTCTCGCCACTACCTCGGTTCGGCACAGCAGAAGGGCACAACGTGGATGTCCTTGTTCAGCAAGAAGCGTGGTACCCAAATGCGCGGCAGGTGCGCCGGCATGCAGGAGTAACGAGTGCATTAGGATCACGTCACCAGCCGATGCCATATTCTCGATAACTTGGAGCGAGATTCCATCGATCTCTTCGACACGTTCGTGGAACCGGGCAATACGCGCAGCAGGATCACCCGCGGTGCACAGATCCCGGAGGTGCGGGTGTCGCTGCAGGGACTTCCGGAGCTGCGCGCCTCGAACCCCATGTCGCGGCGGATTTTCCGAGAACCACTTATGCACGAGACGATGCGATCCGCTTAGGATGTTCGCGCCGCCACAACGTGGTCCGAGGTCGGTCAGCATCGCGTGCACCTTCACGCCACAGGGTGGTAACAGCCGGCCCGCGTAATCGCCATCGACGTGCCAGCCGGTGCTCGGTACATCCCATTCGCGGCCAGAAGGAAATTGCAGGAAGAAGGCACCCCAATCACTCGGTCTTTGCCACGGTTTGGTTCTTTAGCAGAACTCGGGTTCTGTCACCCGCAAAATCGACCACAGTCGAAATTCAAGAAGCACTTTTAGCTGCGGCCGACAAACACCTCTCTGGATAGACCCGCTGGTTTCAAACCAGGGGCCTATCCTTAACTTTTCGAACACTAGCCACAGTTCCGACCGCGGCGACAACGCACGGCAATCGAAGGCCAAGAATCCCCGGATATTCTGTAAGACCATAACCGCAATGTTTGTATTGATTGATGGCTGATCCGAGACAGATTCCGACGAATCGACCTGGCCGATCAGGTGACGCGGACGACTCGCTGTTCGCGAATCGGGAATCTGCTTTCCTTAATCGGAAGCAAGGTTTCGAGTCGGATCACCGGCCTCAAACCGGAAGCCCGTATATTCACTTTGCTCAGCACGGCGAGCAAGAGGACATATTTCGCAAACGGATAACGTTATCCGTGGCACTGTGTAGACTTCCGTTCAGCCGCACCTCGAGAATAGAATTGAGTCGAGTTTCTGCCTGTTTTATGTGATGCCATCTAACGACTGTGTAACATCCGTGGGGATATTGCTTTCTATTGCGAGCATAGAAGAATTTTGGAACACAGCCGATCGACAACTAGGGTAGTGTGCGCGGGCCGTCGTTCAAGAGATTTTCCTCGAAATAGTTGTTCCGGGCCCTTGTCTCGGGTTTCCGTTCCAGGAGGTTTATGCGCGCCCCTTTGCTTTTCCCGGCCTTTCTGGTCGTTTTCGTCTGTTGCCAAAACACGCACGCTCAAGGCACAGGGTTGCAAGCCGAGGTGTCGCGCCGCCCTGATGGCCATCTTAGTGTGACGCTCAAAAATACTCGTACCGCTGATGCCCGTGCCTTCATCGTGGAATGTGACTTTCCTGGCCCAACCGGTGAGACGTCGTACTGGATGGTAGCTCATGACGGGCTCAGCGGCCCGCCGTTTACTGTAAGGGCAGGCAAATCGGAGGAAATGACGTGCCCGTTAGATACGATCGACGTCGAGGTAAAGGCTGTTGCCTATGACGATGGCAAGACCGAAGGCGACCCGCAGTTCCTCGCGAAAATCGCAGCGGAACGGAGATTGGAAGCTCAGGACGTGGCCGAGGACATCCAGATCCTAGATAAGGCGCTACCTAGTCTCGATAGCTCTAGCAACCTACAGCCCCTACGCGACCTGAAAATGCAATTCCTTCAGCGGGCGCAGCAGCACGCGAACACCGAACTCGACCCTATCGCGCGAGATTGGGTGTGCAGTGGCGTTGCCACAATGCTGGGTAGCCCGGGACGAAAACAGCCGATTAAGATCATGGTACAAGGCTACATAGAAGAACTTCAAGAACTTGCCGCAATTCTTCCAAAACTCAGTCAAACATTGACGCCGTCCGGCACAAACTGAGGAGAATCTCGATGCACTGCCGATCCTTTGCTCGAAGAATGGCCCTTGCAGGCTTTCTGCTGCTCTCTGGGACAGTCACAAACGCACAGATCCCGCAGATCACCTTGCAGACGAACACGCCTACACCCGGAACCGGCCATGACTACATTCACGAGCTGAATGAGACAGTGGATCCTTCCAACGGTGCCGTCACGATAAAGATTAATGTCCCTGTGCCGGACGGTCGGCAACTCTCGATTCCGTTCTACATCATGTATAGCTCAGGCCAAGTACTGAGTCCGCTCACCGTGGATGGGTACTTGAGCTACGCAGAAAACCAGGTCTCTGCTGTTTCTGAGGCTGGCTGGACCTATACGGTTCCCATGACGTCGTACGCAGAAGGGACATATTACGACCCCAATTCACAAGGGACGTGCAATTACACCACCGACTACGTCTTCTTCGACGCGGAAGGGAATGGCCACACAGAAAGTGTGTCAACCGCCGACGCCACCGATCCTAACGGGGTCGCATGCTATGCCGGTGGATACTATGAGGTAGACACGGCCCAGAATGGTCCGTTCCTTGACGGGATAGACGCAGATGGCACGGCTTATGGCACTCCCTCGGCTGCAATCTTTTTTCCAACTGGCACCACCATGAATGGGCAAATCGAAGATCGCAACGGAAATCTGATAAGTATCAATGCGGGCCCTTGCTGCAATGGTGCGTTCACCTATTCCGACACTGTGGGGCGCGTAATCCTATCTTCCTCCGGCTTCGGGTCTGGCACAACCACGATTCAAAGCAGCAAATTCACCAATGCGTATACAGTTCTCTGGGGGACCGCTTCCTACGACTACACAGTGAACATCACGAACGTTCCCAGCGATCCTCGAGCATTGAACTGCTCCTCTTATCCGGCCACCCAATCAGTGACAGGCTCTGTGCCAGCGATTCAGTCGATTACTTTACCCAATAGTCAGTACTATTCTTTTACCTATGATTCGACCTATGGTCGCATCAGCAAAGTCACGTACCCCAGCGGGGCGTATGTTCGCTACGTCTGGGGGATGCGTCAGAACCTCAATAACTTCGGTCTATACCCTCCGGATGGGTCGTCCTGCGTAATTTATGCCTCGGAGCCGGTTATAGTGGATCGCTATGTAAGCCCAGACGGAGTAACCGAGACTGAACACCAGCATTTCACCTATTCGCCATACTATCCAAACTTTACCCCCTCTACGACGGAAGTTGATACGGATCTTGTGACAAACCAGGTTGCGCGGACCATAACGTACAACTACACCCTCGCGAGCAGCGATTTTGTGCCGTTTGACAAACAGCAATATGGCACACCTCCTTTCAACGAGTCATCGGTTGTTTACAGTTCTGGTTCTTCGACGCTCCGAACGGTGAGCAAGACCTGGCATAACAACGACCCCCGTGAACTCGCTAGCGAGAGGACGACGTTAGAAGACGGTTCGACCGCTTCGGAGGTTGACTACTGCTACAACAGTTTATATCAAGTAACGGAGAAAGACGAATTCGATTATGGTTCGGGCAGTGGGGGCACTACCTGCAACGGCACCACCGCGCCGGGTCCCTTGTTGCGGAAGACTGTCACGACCTATGCGTCCTTCGGGCAAATGAGTGGCCAGTACCCTTATCTCAGTTGGAGCGGACAGTGGATAAACGATCGTCCTTCGACCGTCATCACCTACGACGGCTCGGGCAACAGAGTAGCAGAAACCGACTACACCTATGGGAACACAACTATGGGAACCACCGCGACATCGCATGACGACACTAATTACGGTTCTGATTCGTCCCTGAATCGCGGAAACCTCGTGAGCGCGACGAAACAGTGTTTCCCAGGCTGTCTGAATGCCACCACATCGTTTACTTACGACGACACGGGACAGGCGCTCACTCAAACCGATCCCAACGGCAATGTCACCCACTATTCCTACGCGGACAGTTTTGCCACCGGAACGCCGCCAGGGGCGACCGATGGCTTCTTGACTACCATCACTTATCCTCCGACAGCCGGCGTCAATCACGTGGAACACTACGGCTACAACTACGAGGACGGGACGCTAGCTTCCTCAACCGATGAGAACAGCCAAATCACCTCCTATACCTATAGCGACCCGCTCGACCGAGTGACATCCGCGAGTTATCCCGACGGTGGCGAAACACAGTACAGCTACAATGATTCCGTTCCGATAACGACCACCTCAACGAAGAAAATCACAAGCGGCCTAAATCTTGTCGAAACAGGGACCTTTGATGGCCTCGACCGCGAAATCCGGAACGACATCACGAACGGAGAGTCCGCTCCATACGACGAGGTTGACACATGCTACGATGGCTTCGGTAGAGTTAGCTTTCGGTCCTATACGTATCAAGCCTCAAGTTTCTCTGGGGCGAGATGTTCAAACGACACCACCCCGGGAGATTCATTCAGCTATGACGCATTGGATCGAGAAACTGGTGTAACCCATTCCGATGGTTCGTCGATATCCGCTTCTTATTCGCTAAACTCGACTACGACTACCGATGAAGCAGATAAGAAGCGAGAGTCCTTCACAGACGGTCTAGGCCGCCTTCTTGAGGTGATTGAGGATCCAGGTGGTTTGGGCTATGCAACGATTTACACCTACGACGCTCTCAATGACTTGAAGAGCGTTGCGCAGAGCGACTCGCGCAATCGGGCGTTCACGTACGATTCCATGGCGCGCCTCATCAGTTCCACTAACCCCGAAGCGAATTGGTCGCCAGCGAACCTGAATTCTGTGGCTACTGCCTATTCCTACGATGCAGGTGGAAATGTACTCACAAAAGTTGAGCCGGCACAAAACCAACAAGGTTCGGCAATGGTTACGTTGAGCTATTGCTACGATGCGCTCAACCGGATGACAAGCAAAGCGTACACCGCGCAATCCTGCCCGATGCCTTCTCCGGTTGCAAGTTACGTGTATGACGGAAGCGCCCTCCCTACTGGCTGTTCTCTAGGCCCCTTTAGCTATGGTCTGGCCATCGGTAGGCGCACGGCCGTTTGTGACAGCGCCGGTTCGGAAGGCTGGAGCTACAACATCATTCCGAACACCGGTTGGCAGACCATCGATCAAAGGACCACGGGCGGAGTGACAAAAACTGCCACATATCAAGATAACCTTCTCGGCTCGCATACATCCATCCAATATCCCTCCGGCACCACATTGCAATATGTCTACAACGCCGGAGATCGTCCGACTTCAGCGACCGACGGCACAACTAATTACGTAACGGGTGCCCATTATTCCGCGAACGGAGACTTGTGTTGGGCAACGCTAGGCGGCGTCATCACTCGGACGGAAACCTTCAACAGTCGCTCGCAGCCGAACCAGATGCAGGCCAGCAACAGTGTCGTGTCATACCCTGGTAGTTGTGCAGGTCTTGGCCAAAGTGGCAACTTGCTTGATCTGACCTACAACTTCAACCTCGGCTCGGGCGACAACGGAAACGTTGCCGGGATCGTGAATAACAAAGCCACGGCGCGCTCGCAGAGTTTCATGTATGACCCTCTAAACCGTATTTCACAAGCGCAGACCGCGTCGACTTACTCAACCAGTCCAACCGATTGTTGGGGCGAGACTTTTCTATACGACAACCAGTCAGCGGCCGGCGGAGCTTGGGGCAACCTCACGACCATCGGCGTAGCGTCAAGCTCATACAACGGCTGCACGCAGGAGAGCCTCAACATCACCGTCGATGCGAACAATCGCATTAACTCCGGCGGATTCGGCTACGACACCGCCGGAAATCTCGTCTCGATATCTGGCGGGAACCCGGCGAGCTACAGCTTCAACGCTGAAAACCAAATGACCCAAGCCATTACCTCCTCAACCACCGGCTACATTTACGATGGCGATGGAAGGCGCGTTGAAAAGACGAGCGGCGGACTCGCCTACAAGCTCTACTGGTTTGACACCGCCGGTAACATTCTGGAGGAGACGGATGGGGCCGGCAATACCTCGAATAGCCAGTTCAACGAATACATCTATTTCGACGGGAAGCGCATTGCGCGGCGGACAAGCAATTAAATGAATGTGTGACTCGTAGCGAGGGTGATACGGAGGCACAGATGCGCGCGTACTCGGGATCTTCGGTCAGCCCGACATGTCATTCGCTGGGCGACCCACAAGCCTCGCAATCCAGTTCCCTCGGCAACAAAGTGAGGTGCGACTATGTTAACACCCTGCGATTATTCCTGATCATCTGGTGGTTGTTTTTATCCTTTGGGACCACAGATCCAGCTCTGGGACAGAATGCGTCCCGTGCAAAGGCTGCCGCTTCATTCGCTAATTTACCGCTTAGATTCGAACCGAATGTTGGGCAGACGCAGAGTCCGGTGCAGTTTGTATCGCGAGGACGAGGATACAAGATATTCTTTACTTCAAACGAAACCGTGTTCGTTTTGAATCCACCGAACCCACAACAAAGCCCACCAAGATTTCCACGGGCGCGGTTTATTCAGAAAGGATCTACGCCGCCCGCTTCCTCGACGGTCATTCGCATGAAACTTGTCGGGGCTAATCTTTCGCCGCAACTTTCGAGTGCTGATCAGCTGCCCGGCGAGGTCAATTACTTCATCGGGAGAGACCCGCAAAAGTGGCATGCCGGCATCCCAACATATTCAAAGATTCGATATGCGGGCATTTATCCGAACATTGATCTTGTCTATTACGGGAACCAGCATCAGCTGGAATCCGACTTCGTTATCAATCCCGGAGGCGATTCGAGCCAAATCGCGCTCAGTTTTGATGGCCCCGACAGCATCTCGGTTGACCCGTCTGGAAACTTGGTCTTGGCAACGAAAGCCGGTCAATTGGTAATGCGAAAGCCGGTGATATATCAAATGCAGAACGGCAACCGAATCAGTGTTGTCGGGGGTTTCGAGGCGCGGCGCGGGAACACTATCGGTTTGAATGTCAAGGATTACGACCACAGCAAACCTCTCGTGATCGACCCAGTTCTTTCGTATGCGACATACCTTGGTGGTTCAGGCGAGGATTTTGCTTACGCGATCGCCGTCGACTCCCAGGGTGATGCCTACATTACAGGCGGCACGGATTCCAGCGATTTTCCGGTCGTTGGAACTTCGTTGAGTTCCGCGCCGAACGGAACCTTTACGGCCTTTGTGACAAAGCTCAATGCGAACGGAACCGACCTGGTTTATGCCACTTATCTCGGCGGCACTGGGGGAGACTTCGGTTTGGGAATAGCGGTCGATGGGACCGGAGCGGCCTATGTGAGCGGCGAAACGAGCTCGACTGACTTTCCCGTAACGACGAGCGCCTATCAACCCGCGTTGGCCAGTGGCGCGGTCTCCAATGCATTTGTGTCCAAACTCAGCGCCGACGGACAGTCTTTGCTCTATTCGACCTATCTTGGCGGCGGTGGCACTGATTTGGCAGAACGGATCGCCGTTGATGCGAATCAGAATGCCTACATAACCGGCAGGACGACCTCGGGAACACCGAGTCCTTTTCCGACGACGAGCAACGCCTTTCAGCCGACAATCAAAAGTATGAACGGCAACGCATTCGTTTCTCGGATAGACACGACGAAAGCGGGCGCCAGCTCGCTCGTATATTCTACGTTCCTTGGCGGAACCGCACCCACTGGCAGTTGGGAATGCGGAAACGGGATCGCAATCGATGCTAATCAAAATGTTTATGTGACCGGCCTCGCGTCGTCCAGTGACTTCCCGATTACGCCGACTGCGTACCAGAGCATAAATCATAATGGATTCAGTGCGTTCCTGACACGACTCGATACGAGCCAGTCCGGTAGCGCTGGGCTGATTTATTCGACATTCCTTGGCGGTAGCAATGAATCCAGTGGGGAACAAGGTTCAGGCGTCGCTCTGGATCCCAACGGAGGGGTTTACATCACGGGAGGCACTGGTTCTGGGGATTTTCCGACCACAACTGGTGTCAGCAACAGCGCCGAGGGCAAAGCCTTTGTCGCCAAGTTCGATACCACACAGTCGCAATCGGCTTCACTCGTCTATTCCACCCTCGTCGGCGGATCGGCCGGTGAGTATAGTTTCAACATCAAAGTGGATCCGAACGGGGACGCCTATATCGACGGCTGGACATGGTCAAGCGACTTCCCGGTTACAGTTGACGCATTTCAATCAGCATTTGGGACACCGCAAGATATCTTCCTCGCGGTGCTCAGTCCAGACGGCTTGAACATCATCTACGGTTCCTACCTCGGCTCTGGGAGTGAGGGCGACGAGTCTGCCGAGGACATCGCGCTCGACGCGAATAACAACATTTACGTCGCTGGAGGGGTGGATTCATCCACTTTTGAAGCCAGTGCTGGAGCTGTTCAGCGATCACTCGACGGGACTTCAGATGCTTTTGTTATGAAGTTGACGGAAATATCCACATCCCCCAACATCGCGAGCCTGAGCCCGACTTTGGGGGCGGTCGGGACGCCAGTCGCGATCACAGGCGCGAACTTCGGATCAACACAAGATGGCAGCACAGTCACTTTTAACGGCGTGGCGGCGACACCGACCAGTTGGAGTGCAACGAGCCTCGCGACCACCGTGCCCACGGGAGCTACCACCGGTGATGTTCTAGTAACGGTTGGGGGAGTCTCCAGTAATGGCGTGAACTTCACGGTGGCTTCGACTTGCGGTGAGACTGGCCAGAGTGGTACTGATACGAATAATTCTGATTGGGGCTTCGCTTCTCCGTGCGTCACGGGAAGCAACGCGAATGGATATACGCTGGCCTCAATTCAGTATTGGGTTGGAAGCCCGACCTCGGCATCGTTCGATCTGGGAATTTATGCCGACAGTACAGGCGTTCCGGGCAGCCTGCTTTGCCACACCGGGACGACAACACTCATTCCCTCTGCGGGATGGAACAACATTTCTCTGTCGGGGAAGGGTTGCCCGACGCTCAGCGCGAACACCCGATACTGGATAGGGTACGTCACCGGCTCGAACACGATCCAGCAGGGGATAGTAAACGGCAACTGCCCAGGGACTTCGTTAGTAAGTGTCTACACAAATTCAGTGCAAGAGAGCGCAGTTCTTTCCAATCCCTTCGGAGCCACCGCCGGGACCCCATCCTGCTACTCTATGTACTTCTTGCTTACTGCCGTACTGAATATGCCGACCATCACGAGCCTGTCGACGACCTCCGGACCGGTAGGGACGGGAGTGACGATCACGGGTACGAACTTCGGGGCTACGCAAGGCACCAGCACCGTCACATTCAACGGAACAATAGCGACGGTAACGAGTTGGAGCGCGACGAGCCTTGTGACCACGGTGCCGACGGGAGCGACGAGCGGTAATGTAGTGGTGACGGTTGGCGGGGTGGCGAGCAACGGAGTGAGCTTCACGGTGGGGAGCGGGGGAGGAACATTGAACATATCCAGTCTTTCACCCACTTCGGGCGTCGTGGGAACCTCGGTCACGATCATGGGAACTGGCTTTGGGGCGACACAAGGGAGTGATACGGTCACGTTCAATGGGACGACTGCAATACCCTCGGATTGGACCAGCGCGAGCATCGTCGTGCTCGTTCCGACAGGAGCGACGACGGGAAGCGTAATAGTCACCGTAGGTGGTGCGGCGAGTAATGGCGCAGCCTTCAGCGTGACACCAACGATTGCGAGCCTCAACGGGACATCGGGGCCGGTTGGCACGCAGGTAACGATTCTGGGCACAGGCTTCGGAGCATCACAGGGAGCGAGCACGGTAACGTTCAACGGGATAGCGGCATCGCCGACGACCTGGAGCGCGACGAGCATCGCGGTGCCGGTGCCGGTAGGCGCGACGACAGGGAACGTGGTGGTGACCGTAGGAGGAGTGGCAAGCAATGGAGAGATGTTCACGGTGACCGCCTCGGAGTCGATCGTATCTTACTACTACATTGAGGATTCGCTTGGCACCTCGCGGGTAATCACGGATTCCGCCGGGAACCTGTGCTACGACGCTGACTTTTACCCATTTGGAGGCGAGCGCGCCTATACAGATACATGCCCCCAGAATTACAAGTTCACTGGCAAAGAACGCGACAGCGAGTCGGGCCTGGATAACTTCGGGGCGAGGTACAACTCATCGCAGTTCGGGCGCTTCATGAGTCCCGATCCGCTGGGCGGGAGTCTCATCGATCCGCAGACGCTCAACAAGTACAGCTATGTGCGGAACAACCCAATCAACCTGACGGATCCGACGGGGATGTATGAGTGTTCGGACGATCAAAACAAATGCAAGACCAAGCAGGACTTGGCGTTCGAGGCGGCGCGACAAAACGATCTGAAATCCAAGGACCCCGATGTCGTTCGCGCCGCGTCCGCCTACGGCGACCCGACGAAAGACAACGGCGTCAATGTGGGCTTCGCTGATTTGAGCAAGAAGAACGAGGGCGGAGATACAACATCGACGCTTGGGACTGACGCCAACCAGAAACTACGGGCAAATTCGAACGTCGTCATCGATTCAAATACCGTGAACGCTGGCGGGAGCGCGTTGGATGCAGTTGTGGGGCACGAAGGAAGCCATGTGGCGGATGCTCAGGATTTAGTGAATTCCATCACGATCACTGACCTCACCAAAGGCACGTTCACTGTGGGCCAAGACATTACCCAGTATGCGTCCGAACAGCGGGCCTATCACGTGACGGATTCAATCCTGAGGTCCGACAATACACACGAAACCTTCCAGTGTGGCGTTGCAACATGCCAACTCGGGAACACGATATTGAGAGGGCAAGTAACGAACATCGTGGACCAAATTTTGAGGTCGAATTACAGGAGCGACATAAACAATCAGCCACTTACCGAAAGGAATCCGGGCGCTTCGGTCGTACCGCACTAGGATGGAGGTACGAGGGATGACTTACATGCGCATGAAAAATATCGCTGGCGCTCTGACTTTGATGCTTCTCGGAATGCTCCCGCTGAGCGCCCAGGAACCAAAGGTGCGGAATCCTCCGACTCATATCATAGCTGGAAACATGCCGGTCTATCCACCAATCGCCATCGCTGCTGCAATCAGTGGCGTAGTGCATCTGAGCATCAACGTTCAGAACGGTGCGGTCACGGGCGTTTCGGTCGTCTCAGCTAGTGGCAAGGTAGCCGAAAAATGGCTCATCACGCCAGCACGTGCATGCGCAACCTCGTGGCGATTCCCGGAAGGAACGAGCGGCACGGTTCCCGCTGAGTTCACGTACAAGAGTACCGCGCCGGGGACAGCGGATGCTGTCAGCGTCCGTTTCGTTCCCGTGGAAGGGATCAAGGTATCGCTTCAAGCGGCGCGTCCGAAGGAAGTCGTGATCAGAGACCCCTCGCCTTTGGAGTCTCAGCACTAGCTGACACCGAGGAGGGGGGCATGTCCACTCACATAACAATCGCTCTCTTTCTGTTGGCCGCATCCGGACAGAGCACGGCGGAAGCCCCGTCTGGGGAAGTAACACACTATCCGAAACTAATCCACGCAGACCTTTCCACTCTACCCACCGCGGCACGGTCGAAATCCAGGTCACCGTGGAAAAAGGCGCTGTGGTCGATGCCCATGTCAAATCGAGCAGCAGCCCGCTACTCTCGAATCCGACGATGGCAAGCGTCAAAACGTGGCAGTTTCAATCCGAGGCGCGCCCGCGATGCGATGGATTTTCGGGGCTGCAGTAACGGCCGGGACAATAAGGCAAGAGAGGACCACCAATCAGGGCCGGGTTAGCACGGGACCTTCTGAAAAGTCGGAGACAAATTAAATACCTCTAATAATCTTATCGATAAAATTTCCACAGCCATCGTAACGATGGCGTCTCGCAATCCCCGTAACAAATGAAAGTGTCGAAGAGGTCTCAAACTCTGGCGAAACAGATACAAGTTGTCCCTCCGGACCTCGACCGATGGACCATGAGGTTGCAAATTGTAGTCTCCTTGACGTCAGGCCACTCTCTCCACAAACCTCCTAGATTCGCCATAGGAAAATCGGTTTCTGAGTCCCGTCTGATAGAGTCACTAGCTCCTGCTTTATGGAGGGCCAACCGATTATTGGAAATGTGTGCGAGAGGACTCGTGCGCCAGGGCGCAGCTGTAATCGCAGGTTTTCTAGCAGACGTAGAGATCCAAATCTATCCACGTTTAACCACACGATCGTCGCCATCGAAACATCGCACTGCTTGGCGTCCTGGACGAGAAACTCGACTGAATGCTGGACGCAAGCCTTTCGCGCATTGGTCCGCGCATCTGAAATACGAACCGGATTGATGTCGACTCCCACTGCATGAATGCCAAAATGTTTGGCCGCCGAAATTACGACTTGGCCATCCCCGCATCCTAGGTCATAGAGGACGTCATTAGGCTTCACATTGACAAGCTGTAACGCGCGATCAATAAGTTCCTGCGGTGTAGCCGAGAATCCACTAAGATCAGTCCGCCATCTTTGATGCAGGCCAACACCATACTCTCGCAGCAAACGTAAGGGCCGATGAGCTATTTGATACAACAAATATTTCTTCGAGGAAAGAGTTCCTGTCTCGCTCTCTCCCCTGATTGGAGTGATGGCCAAATGAAGAGTGTGCGACACTCCTGCATGGAGGGTGTCGCGCGAGCGGATTCGGAAAGCAGCCCGATTGAAGGCGCTGCGACTGGAGAGATCACCGCCAGTCAGTTTTTCTTCTACTGAAGTTGCCGAGCGTTGAATGGAAACATCTGCCCTAACTTCAGAAACTACTTCCGCTGGCAGAACTGCACCTAGAACTTGGTGGGCAAGATAAGCACCGAGAAGCAGCATCCGCGTGGCCTTGAATCGGCTAGCAACACTTTTCGCGTACGCCCAATCCACTGGACTCGATTGAACCAGATTTGAAACTTCAGAGACATAAGAAAGACGATCCCAGAAGTTTAGCGTTCCGTTTACGCATATCATAAAAAGTAGATGCTCAAGGGAAGGGCTGACGATTTTTCCGTTGCCGAACTCAAATACTCTCAGATTTCGGGACAGCTGATGCAGCTCTGTCATTTCAGGAAAGTATTGGAGCGTTTGCTCCGTGTGGACTGCGATTGTTCGATGTTGTCGATGGAATAGAAACCAGGAATTGGGACCGGCGTCAGTCTTATCGTCACCGCCCAAGTTCAAACCGGGTTGGTACCCGAGACCGGCGAGGATCGCTCCTGCGCGAGGCATATTCACTTGCTGAATCATGACTTCCAAATCCACGAATGCACGTTCTCGAGCGTGACGAGACGTGAGCCAATTCAGCACAGGAACCTGATACGGGAGGATCGGGATCTCCGCTACGGCAAAGGCCTCTGAGACGTTGCGCACCTCGGCGAATCGCGCAGCATGTGATCGCTCTATTTCATGCGCTTCCTGACGCAGTGCCTCATGCCAAACCGGTGGTACCAATTCTTCGCCCAACGCACTCAAGTTCGTGAAAACAAGGGATGCGACTCGGTGCTGCAAGACGCATGCCACTACCTCTTGCCAATCCACACCCCGACGAAGCAGTAGAAGAATTCGCTGCACAGCAGCAATATCAAGCTTCGACTGCGAACAACACAGCGTCAGTTCTAATTCCGGGCGGATTTTCGACTCAGACCTTTGCATGTTTAGTTCTGAATCAGCTTTCTTACTGGTTCCGGCTCCTGCCGAACCATTCCTTCGAATAGGGTTCTACTTTTCCAGGGCTTTCGACTCGCGAGAATCGACTTGTAAATAGTTTGTGACCTGTCGTTCGCCGAAAACCTGTGATCGACCATGAAATCTTCCAAACCTAGTGAAGCTCACAGCACGCGACGGGCCAGAACTTTTCAAGATACATTATGCTACGTAAACCTGTGGTTCGCCATAATTCAAACGGGTCGAGCGATCACGTGTGGGCGATTTTGTGACTGCGAGAGCTTCCGACAAGCACAAGGTTCAACCGCGTTCCACGAGCGAGCCGCAATCGATTCAACATGAACGAGTTGGAAGCTACGAAATCCTACAACTTTCGATAACTGCCTGAATCTGGTTCGGGACCAGGAGGCCGGTGGTTCAAATCCACTCGCCCCGACCATTCTTTTCAACGAGATGTCCGCACCACCTGGGGTTTCGTTCTCACCACTGTAGATGACAGTGTAGGTGGTCAAATCCACAGGTTCAACCAGCAACTTTTCCTATGCAAATGCTGATTGGCATTCACGCCGGAATCTCGCGGTGGCGGTCCTTTGCTGAATCACAATAGCAGTCCTCCTTCACAATTGGAAAGATGATCGAGCGGAACTGAACTTATTAGCTCAGTACAATGAATTAAGTCTGAACACGCTTCAGTCTCTGGACTATCCCCAGAGCTTGTTTTGACTTTCAACATGGATTCCCTAGAATGGGGAAAATGCTTCAAATGGGAGACTGTCGCGCGAAAATCGACGGAAAATCACACTTGTACAAAGGATTTGCACTCATTGAACTCCTGTTGGCCTTGTTTTTAGCAATGGCGGTTGCGAGTGCAATCTACCTCGCTATTGCCGGGACAAACAGAACCCATACGGCGCTGTCGACCCTACCTTCCGCATCCTCAACAAGAAACAAGAGCATTTCAAATCTTCCCACACCGACGTCCTCCCCTTGGACGCAGACGACACAGGCAAATTCGAAACATTTCTTCAACGCGAATGCATGCTCAGTCGAGGTAAGTCCATTTGCCCCCGCAACCGTTAAAGTCGAGATCGTTTATTGCACGCGAACGCCATCTGCCGGAGGGAGCATCTATACAACCATTCCAATTCCCGGCCTCGATGAACAGGGGCTTTCTAGTATGCGGGGGGAAATTGTCGATGGGAACCTCTACATCACGAGGTCCTCAAGTAACGGAGCACGACAGGACCAACTAATGCTCTATGAGGGAAGCAGTTCTGTCCGGGAGATATACCAGCTTCCCGGAACGGAATCAACGACCATTGAGTTGCCCGCTGTTTCCCCAGACCAAAGGTGGATTGCGTTCATAAACAATGACGGCACAGAAGACTCCGTTGGGCCCTCAAACTCTGGTGAGCTGGATATCGTCAGTTCTGATGGCGCAGTTCTGAAGACATTCTCGCCACAAACACTTCATGTTACCCCTCAGTGCAACTGCGACGCTTTAATCCTGGGCTGGGGAGATGGAGCGTTGTGGTTGACGAAGGACGATCTCGATCCAAGTGCCACAGTAGATTTTCTGAAGATAAATACTGATGCCTGGTCGGTCTTTGACTATCCAACAGACATTTCAGAAGACTACTTGCAGTACTCCCAATATGCTATGAATTTCGATACTGGGATATTTCTTATGACCGATCTGCCCAGCGGGCCCGGATCCCTATACGCACTGTCTCAAGAGTCAGCGACCGTATTTTCCGTGTCGGCATACAACATAGAAACTGGTAGCAGCCAGACTGTGGAAACAACCACCGGTGCACTAGCAGCGCCTGGGGATGCCAATGCGGACCTAAACTGGCTCGATGATAATACGATTCAGTACTTTGACTTTTCTTCTGGCAAGCTAGCTACAGCCACCCTCCCATAGGAAGACGCCTAGGAAGCGGTAGAGCAAACTAGATTGATTCCGAATAGTTGACTGTCGTCGTTTGCTTGTCTGAGCGATGGGGCTGACGCTTAGATTAGCGTGAATCGACGCAGACGCTACTCCTGAACGAGAAAGCAATCCCTAAGAGCAACAGACCTGACAGCGACAAAGAGAAAGTTCCCGGCTCGGGTGCAGCGGTGACGCTTCCGACAGTCACGGAAAAATCGGCCGTGCCGATCGTGTTCGATTCATTGCCGCCCGGACCGCCGAGAATCGAGAAGGAATTGAAATCGTAAGTCGCCGCAGGCGTGCTGGGATCGATGATGACGTTGAACAGGGCGAATGGTCCGCTCACTTCGCTGGGACCGAGCGACAACGGGAAGTTCGTCAGGTACGGCGTATCATCTACTGCCAGAAGGAACGACGAAGTAATCGAACTATCGCCGTTCAAGAACACCGTATCCGTTGAAGACAGATTAGTGATCGTCGCGTCGAACGTAATCGTCGATCCTGCCGCAGCGGTCTGACCGGTTTGTGTCAGAGTGACATCCACGGAGTCCGCTCGCGCCGCAACTGCGAGGAACAGAGCCATAACTGCTGCTAGTACAACGTGAGCTAGCCTTGTCCGATTCATCTTTGAATTCCTCCTTGTGTTAATGCGCCAGCGTGACGCTGCGGAACGTCACAGACCAGTTGCCAGAAACTGTGCGGGCGGAATAGGTGCCGTTGATTTTAAGCGGCGCGCTCGCCGCGGTGGATAGCGCGGATGTGATAGGAAACGTCAACGTGACCGTGGCGCTTGCCCCCGGCGCCAGATTCGTCATTGGAGCCGGTTGTGAAGTTAACGATGCCGCGCTCAACGTTGTAGTCGTCGCAACGATTTCGACGGAATCGACGGTGACGTTACCTTGATTCGTGATCGTGACGGTTGCCACAAAATGGCCGTTACCGTCATTCGCCAATGGCTGCTGCACTGATCCGCCGAAGCTAACGGAAGACGCTACACCCATTCCTGAAAGCGATATCATCTGGAATCCGCCTGGCGCGTCGTCCGTAATTGTAAGCATGCCGATTCTCGTTCCAGTCGCCTTCGGCATGAATGAAACACTGATGGTACAGCTTTGACTAATTGCTACTGTCCCCCCGCATGTGTTCGTCTCGACGTAGTCTCCCGAAACCGACACGCTATTGATCTCGAGAGCTGGATCGCCGGGGTTTGTTAGGATAATTAATTGAGCAACGCTGCTGGTTCCCACTGTTTGGGATTGGAAGCCCAGCGAGGAGGTTGAGAAACTCGCGAGAGGGCCCGTTGCAACACGATCCAACTGAATCAGTGCCCCCGGCGCAGCCGAATATACGAGTTGGTAAGTGGCCGAAGCTCCTGGTGCTGTTACGCCGGTTGTTGAAATCGTCTGGACATTTCCCATACTGTCGGATGAAGATGAAAAGAGAGTGAAATCTCCTGAACCAGTTCCTGTTACCGACACGTTGTAGATATCGCCCCCTGCGCCAGAAATGAAAACCGTCTTTATACCGCTTGGATCTCCGAGGGGAGGCGCATGCCCATTGTCATCTCCGATTGGGAAGTCACGGGAATAGCTTGAACCGGGGATTTCTGCGACGTCGAATCCCGGCCCAATGTTTCCTACCCGCTGCCCGGACGAATTCGTCACAAGCAATTCGACAGGCGAGAGTGCCGATAGCCCCAAGTGGTTTAACGGAGCGGAAACGGAGAAAGTCGTGACCCCTGTGACCCAGAATTTCCACGGGGTCACGTCTTCAGGTACAAAGAAACCTTGCTCGTGGGTGCTCAACAGATAGGTGGGTCTTGTGTTCATCATATCCCAAATGGTGGAATCGCCAGGATCCGCGTTCGCAGCTCTCCAGCCAGGGTCAAAAAGCCTCCAGTCGCCTCCGATCGACGGCCCCAGCACCACGACGTAGTGAGTGCCACCCAAAGAGCAAGGATTCTCATCCGCCGTGCACAACTGAAGAATGACCCTATCGTGTTTCGCAAGAATATGATCTGCCAGGTAACTCGCAAGGGTCGTGTCCGGATTGGGTATTTCGTTGTCTGTTGCCGACCAACAGGCACCTAGCAAGTCGAGCGAAGGTTGGTCTTGTGCAGGATGTGTTACACCGCAGGACTCCAGAAAAAAAGGCAGAGGCTTCGCGTCAAGATTTCCACTTCCGGGTTCTTCGTATAGTGTTCTTTCCGGGTCGGAACTCGTCTGTGATGAAAAAGGGATCGGTGGGTTTACGTCCAGAGTCTCCGCCGATAATGACGAATACGAGACAAGCATCTGAGTTACAGGATCGGAAAAGCTGCCCGGAAATGAGCTCAAGACTCCAGCGACCGAAGAAAGATAACAACCGAATTCCGCCGTCACATAACCCGGGCTGTCGCGCGTGTCGGGACTTGGACAGCCCGCGTCCGTCTGGTTTTCCGACTGCTCCACTAGATCGAAGCACTGAGGAACGCCGGGGTCCTCTGAGTAATTGAATTGATAAAACCCGTTCATCCCAATTCCCTGAAGGTCTACGGAAGGGCCGCCTGCAATAGAGAGGGTTGCCGATTCGGAAGCCGTGGCTGATGGCGTAAACTGAACGTAGAGTTGGCAGCTCTGGGTCGGCGTGAGAGTTGTAGTCGCGGAACAAGCGCCACTCGGTGGCGATGAATCTAAGGCAAAATCGCTTGCACCGGCCAACGAAAACGAATCGCTAGAGAATACCACGTCGCTGCTACCGTCATCAGTGACGGTAATCGACCTTGTGCTTGTAGCAACCGGATCGATACTCGCTCCTCTGGGAACAATCGCGAATCCGAAATCTAGAGTAGGGCAGGTAGCCAGATACTGTGGGGGGCATGCGGCTTGAATACTTGCCGTATTGAGGATAGCCAGTTCCGCGCTGAACAGCGAAGTTAGAGATGTAGTTGTGATTTCTCCTCCGGTAAGGAGAACTTCTCCATTATTCAGCAGCGTTGCAGTGTTCCCGTTACGGCTGGACGTCATATTTCCTGCGAATACAAAGCTACCAGAGACCGGACTATAAATTTCTGCCGAGTCCAGTGGTAAGAAACTACTTGAGTAAGTGGTCCCGCCAGCGATCAGCACCTCTCCATTCCCCAAGAGGGTTGCGCTATGGCCATCGCGCGCGGTGTTCATGGCCCCTGTTAGAGCAAAGCCACCCGAGATAGGGTCATAGAGTTCCGCACTGGCTAGGTCACCAATGAAACTGAAATTTGCAAACCCTGCCTGTCCACCGGCAATAAGGACCTGACCGTTTTGTAGCAGCGTGGCTGTTTGAAGAGACCGGACAGCGGCCATGCTTCCAGTGGGCGTGAATTCACCAGTAGACGGATCGTAAATCTCTGCCGTCGACGTTCCACCCGAAGTCGTCGCAGCCCTGCCTCCCGCAACAAGCACCGTGCCATCGTTGAGTAACGTCGCCGTGTGCCAGTAACGACCTACACTCATGCTGCCGGTCGATGAAAATAGCCCGGAAATCGGGTCGTAGATTTCGGCCTCTGCAATCGGTTGCCCGTTATTTCCGCCCGTAATCAACACTTGGCCGTTCTGGAGTAAAGTTGCCGTTGCCAATTCCCGTCCAACGAGTAGGCTTCCCGTCGCGCTAAAGGATCCTGTAGCGGGGTCATAAAGCTCAGCGTCTGCCACAAATCCCGTGACGCCATCCCCGCCTGCGATCAGAACCTTACCACTGTTCAGTAGAGTGGCAGTATGACGTGAGCGGGCGACGAGCATGCCGCCAGTAGGTGTAAATTCGCCAGTCGAGGGGTCATAGAGCTCCGCCGTCGCCAAGTAATCTGAGCCACTATTCCCACCCACTATCAGTACCTTACCGCTGTTCAACAACGTCGCAGTATGATCGTAACGAGGAGTACTCATGGCGCCGGTAGGAACGAAAGCGACTTGTCCTTCTGCTACCCGTGCCATGGCGAATAGCGCGAGACTCGTGGAGATAAGTCCGACTCGAATTAACGAAAGATAACGTTGAGATATCATCTGCTGCGTTACTCCGTCATCGGCGTCGCGATCCGCCCAGCGGCGATGCAGTCTTAAACTGCCCCCGACGCATCAATATACGCACACACGCTTGACTTTGGCGGATTATTAGCGGAGCACGTCCACCACCGTCAACTTAAATAACCTTAATTCTTTCTGAGTCTTGCAGCACTATTCAGATTGTCTAGGAAATGTGTAACAGAACGGTAACATCATTCGTGCTACCATGTGCCTCATACCGGATGGCTCATGATCCAGCTCATTGCACAAGAATATCGCTTTGGTCCGTTCGCCCTCGATCCTGCGCGCGCCAAGCTTCGCATGGGCATCAAGGAAGTCCCTGCGGATTCACGGCTGATCCAGTTTCTCACACCGCTCATCGAGCAGCGCGGTCATACGGTGTCGCGCGCGTTCCTCCGTCGGAAGCTCTGGCCAGGACGTAAGAATGTTGACGAGGTGAATCTGCACGTACTTGTCTGTCAGGTGCGTAGTCTTCTGGGTGATGACGCCAAGAATCCCCGCTTCATCCGAACCTATCGGGGGCACGGGTTTCGTTTCATTTGCCCAGTTGAAGCTATCTACCGATCCGAGGAAAGCACGGGCGCCTGCGCACGGGCCACATCGACGTGTGAGAGAGCGCGGCACGCGTGGGCCGTGCGAACACCGAGCGGGATCCGAAAAAGCATCGCGCTCTACGGACAAGCGATCGATCATGATCCGACCTTCGCCCTCGCATGGTCGGGGCGCGCCGACGCGTGGATTATGGCAGGGATTCATTGCCTGATGCCGCCCAAAGAAGCCTTTCTGCGTGCGCGGTCGGACGCGAAACAAGCAATGGCCAAGGATTCTCGCCTAGCCGAAGCCATTGTCTCGGAGGCGTGGGTAAAGCTTTGTTTCGACCATAACCTCGATGCGGCGCAGCGAGAATTTAAGAAAGCGATTTCACTAAAGCCCGACTATCCATTCGCGTCCAACGGCCTGGCCTTACTCCATATCGCGCGCGGCCAGCCACGCCGCGCCATCAAAGCAATGACTCAAGCTTGGGGAGCAGAGACTACGGCACCGTTTCTCAATGCTCTCCTGGGCGATTGCTACTATCACGCGCGCGACTACGATGAGGCTGCGCGACGTGCGGAGCTGGCCTTGCTCACCAATCCCGACTTCGCCATAGCCCATGCCTGCCTCGGGAGAATTCGCCTTCAGCAGACAAGGTACGACGATGCCTTACGGCATCTCGAAAAAGCACGAGATGTTTCGCCAGGAAGCATGGTGATGGCAGGATTTCTCGCTTACGGATACGGAGTCGCAGGACGAACAGCAAAGGCGGAAAGAATTTCGCGAGACTTCGCAAAGAACCGGTGCAGGTCTGAATACGTTCCTGCCTTTTTCGTGGGCTTAGCTCACCTAGGCCTCGGCCGTAAGAACGAGGCTACCGCCGAAATCAATGCTGCGATCAATGAGCGATCTCATTGGGCTCTGTTCCTAAAGACTGACCCTGCGTTCGATCCGCTGCGGTCGGACTTGAGATTCAAGCGGATTCTCAAAGCTCCGTGACGAGCTGTGGTCAAAGTTAAATTTTCCGAGCGATCACCCCAAAAACCTCGCACACGGCGAGGCTGCCGACGAAAACGGGGATCGGATGCGGGTCGCTAAGTATAAGAAGCATACTCGGTTCGTTCTCAAGTCGAATGGGTTAGAATCTATTGCTGAAATCGAAATGCAGCCGGTTTCTCGATCACCTGTGTAAGGGAAATGTGCCAACGGTGCTTCCTCAAACACTGGTAACCAACTGGAGCCGAATATGAATGCCGAAGCGGAGAAGGGTTCGCATGAGAAGGCCGAACACCACAAGAAGGAGTACCATTATTTTGTGGACGGCAAAGAATACAGAACCGAGGATTCGGCACTGACGGGGGCACAGATCAAAGCTCGCATTCCAGATTTTAATCCCTCCTATCAGCTCGTCCTGGAAGGCCGGGGCGGGCACCCTGACAAGGTAATAGGCGACAACGATTCCGTTGATTTGAACGTGCATCCGGCTTGCCACCTCTATACAGTGCCCCCCGCAACGTTCGGTCAATGACAACCTTATTAGACCGCCAGCTCGAGGAACTGCGTCAGGTCTATTCCGCTGGCGCCGAAGCCAAACCGCTTCCAAGCGGAGCTGTCTTGATTGAGCTGAAGAACGTGGCCCTGCCGCACGGCTGGAACAAGCTGAGTACGTCAGTTCGGTTCATAGTGCCTGTGGGCTACCCGTTCGCGGCACCGGACTGCTTTTGGACCGACAATGATCTGCGCATCGCACCGTCGACCCAGCCGCAAGCGACGAACTTCCAAGCAGTCCCGGAGGTCAATGCGCCGGGAATGTGGTTCTCTTGGCACGTTCAGGGATGGAATCCAAACCGTAACAATCTCGTGACGTACGCGAAGGTGATTGAGCAGCGTTTGAAAGAATTGCGATGATGCGGATCATTTTCGCAGCCAACGCTTACGAGGAGATGACAGCGGGGCTGTCACTTTCCGAAAAGGAGACGTGCGCAATCCTGCTCGCAAGTCCGCCTGTCATGGAAAACGAGCAGCCGAGCTTCCTTGTGAGAGAAATTCATCCGGCTCCCGAGAACGCATACGAGATACGCACCGAAACTAGGGCACAGCTTCGTCCTGAGTTCTTGGTTCCGTTCGTCGGGCGGGCGCGTCGAGAGCAGTTATCCGTCATATTCGCGCATACGCATCCATTCGCCGAAGGCACTCCGTCCTTTTCTGCGATTGACAGAGAAGGAGAGAAACATCTGGCGGCGTTCATGTCGCGGCGCGTACCAAACATTGAGCACGCCGCGTTGGTAGTCGGTCCCGACGGATGTTCTGGGAGACGGCTAGGGCAGCTCGAATCGGTGGCGGTTATTCAGCTTGGAGGCAACATTGAGTTATTGTTCGATCCGTCGGAGAGCTTTGGATTAGCCGACCGTTGGGATCGGCAAATTCGAGCCTTCGGGTCCAAAGGGCAGGCTGCCGTACAGCGTGCTCGCGTCGTCATCGTAGGTACTGGTGGGACAGGCTCAGTAGTCGCTCAACAGCTCGCCTACCTTGGTGTTTCCGATTTTTTTCTGATCGACCCCGATGTCGTCGACGAATCCAACCTAAATCGCTTGGTTGGTGCAACACCGCCCGACGTTGGCACGCCCAAGACGTCGGTTGTCGCCCGTCTAATTGAAAGGATAAATCCGCAAGCAAGAGTGAAAAACTTTCGGCATGACGTAACCGACATAGAAATCGCTGAGAAGCTGATTGGTCGGGACGCCATATTCGGATGCACGGATTCTCACAGTAGTCGAGCAATTCTGAATCAGCTGGCGTATCAGTATTATGTTCCGCTGTTTGATGTGGGCGTGGGCATTGTGGTAAGCCAAGGCCGGGTGACTCGCATATCGGGCCGAGTTCAAATGGCGGCACCTGGCTTGGCATGCCTGGTGTGCGCGGGAGTGATTGATTCTGTCGCAGTTCGTCGAGAACTGCAGTCTCCCCTCCAGCGCGCCGCTGATCCATATGTCACGGGCCAGAACGAACCGCAACCAGCTGTCATATCCCTAAACAGTACCGTAGCATCCCTTGCCGTCACGATGTTTATGACCGCGTTCACCCCGGTCCCAGGCGAAGCGCGCCTACAATACTACAACGGAATCGCAGGGATCGTTCGCGCCGCCACCGTTCAAGCAGATCCAAGCTGTGTCGTTTGCTCTCGTTCAGGCGCATTGGGGCTCGGTGACAAATGGCCTCTGCCTGGAAGGGAAAGGCAGCGATGATACTAGAAAGGTCGCAGGTCCTTTGGCTTGGGCCCGCCCCTACAAAAACAATGCTCGCCGAATTTGAGAGGCGGCGTTTGAGAATCACTGTGACAGCAGGCCCGCTATCGAATCAGGATCTTGCGCTGTCGCGCTCAATAGTTTTCTCGTTCGATGAGAACAAGAAAGGCGAATCAATAGGCCAGATCCAACAGTATGCATCGCAGGCAAGCGAGCATGGATTGCTGATCGTCTTACACGCAGGTAAAGTGGCCACAGAAAGGATGCTCCAGGGCCACATCCCCAGTGCTTTAGTCTCCGACCTCCCAGAGGAATTTGAAAGATTCGTTGATTTTCCGCGCCCACAGTTCTCTCTGAAAAGACCGGCGCACGAACTAGCTGAGATGGCCGCACGCCATCCTGTCGGCCCCTACTTTAGCGGCCCCGCGAACCTCGAAGTCAAAGGGAATCTGCCCGAAAAGCAAAGCGACATTTTTCTGTTGCGGCGCGCGTTCGGCGACTGTCGTTCGATTACGGTATCGCCGTTGACTAAGGGACTCTCCGGGGCCCGCGTCCTGGCTGTCTATGCTGAATTTCCAGAAGGAGAAGCGGCTCCGTATCCGTTGCCGTACTTCGCGAAAATCGATACGCGCAAACGTATTCTGAAGGAGTACGCCGCCTACGATAGATTCGTGACTCGCTATATTCCGTTCAGTCAGAGACCAAATTGCGAACCAAAAAGATGCTTTGTTGGCCTAACGGATGGGGTCTTAGTGGGCGATTTCGTTGACGACTCTGTGGCGTTGGCGGACCTTGTGAAACCGGCAGGGGCAAGGGCGATCATTCATTCCTTGTTTGATGACGCACTAAGAGGTTGGCGACAGCAGGCTTTCTATAGTAGCCAACGGATACCCTTGAGTGCCGTTCGTTCCGGCATTATGGCACCCGAAAGGGTCAAGAACTTCCACTTTGAGACCGCGAAGTCGTTCGGCGCGATCAAGTCGCCCCATGAACTTACCGCAATGCTGGATGATACGGGTAAATACGACTATCGCTCCGGCCCCGTTCATGGCGACCTGAACACGCAGAATATTCGAGTCCGTAACGGGGAAGCTGTGTTAATCGACTTTTACAAATCCCGCCCTGGAGCGCTGGCCGCGGACCTCGCATCTCTTGAGATCGCCATCTGCTTTTCGATGGAAGCTGAGATAGCTTGGGAAGTGAAAGATCAGAAGCATTACGAGGAGTCTCCGAGATTCAAAGAATGGCAGCATCACATCGACAAACTTTTCGTTTTTGTACCTACACAGTTCGGCATGGTGCCGCCAGTGCAAGAGCAACCTTGCGCGCACAATTGGATGTGGAGTGCGTGCCGTCAACTACGGCTAATGGCCCATTACATTGAACCCGATGAGAAAGCATACGCATACCTTCTGGCCGCTTATCTGCTTCGAACTTCAATGTTTCCCGAGAACGACAACGAGTTGAAGCCCCACACACCGAATGCGGTAGTTCGGGGTTACGCGTACTGGTCCGCAGAGCGAATTCTACGCGCGATCGCTTCCAAAGAAGAAGCTACATGAGGACTTTGGAGAATCGCCAGCGCCGCGCTCACTTCAAGGGAATTGCTCCCTCGCACCGTGAGGCCAGCGCGCTCGTTTCGCAGCCTGGCGACGTTGCGATTGTTAAGCGCGGCAACTTTCGGTGTGTAGTCATGCGCTGTCCAGATAGCTGTGGAGAGATAATAACTCTGAACCTTGACCCAAGAACGGATAAAGCTTGGCGTATTTACAAATCAAAACGAGGGCTCACCTTGTTTCCCTCCGTCTGGCGTGACACGGGGTGCCAAAGTCATTTCGTGCTTTGGGACAACGTTATTTCATGGGTTGATGTTTTTGAAATAGAGGAAGAAGAGGATACGGAAGAAAGTCAGCAACTTAAGGAACGCGTGTGGGCAACTCTAAAACCGGACGCATTTACGGGCTTCGAACAAATCGCTGACTCGCTCGACGAAATTCCTTGGGCTGTGCTCGACGCTTGCCGTCACCTCGTTAAAGAACAACGTGCGGTGGCGGGAAGCGGTACGATGAAGACATCTTTCAAGAAAGTTCTGCCACCGGAGCAAAAAAGTTGAGTTGTGATGTATTAGATTCGCTTGATTTGTTATGTCGACCTGATTACTTCAACCGCCGCGAGTCTGAGGTGAGCTTTCAACTGTCGCCGCTTGCACGCCCGAGCCAAACGGAAGGATTGTGGCTAATTGTTCGCTCGAAGCTTGCGAAGGTCGTCGAAAAACATTCTAGGCGACCGTCCTCTCGCAATTCCGCTGATCAAAAACTCATCTACCAGATCAAGGCTGAGCTCTGTCCCTGCTTCACGGGCCTTCGCTATCGCTGCGCCTTCCAGGGCCCCTTTTACGCCTCCGATGACCGCTCCGATCCCTTGCTGCGGAGCATTGCGTATATCGGGATCGTGGAGAGAGATTTAACGACCCACCCTTAGTTACTTGGGTTACTGCACAAGTCGGTTCACCTTGCGAAGAAACAAATGATGCGTTGGGATAGGAGGGCTCGCGCTAGGGAGCCGCACGGTCTTCCAAGTCGGGGTCGTCAACGCACCGCCTTTTCGGACGGTTTCGTATCCTGGAGACCGACGATAATCGGAGATATCGGATTCTTAGTCCGCCTTGATTTGTTTCACATTCGGCTCAGGCAGGGACGGAACCACGATATCTGACTCCTCGCGGAAGAAAGTTCGAACATCGTTGACAATGCTCCACGTCAGCCTTGACAGAAAGCCCAAAATATTGCGGAACGATAAACCCCCGCTTGGGATTTCCGCGTTTCTTTCATGCTAGAGGACATCGGATACCTGTAAAGAGAGACGCCGAGGATCGAACTTTACCGCCCTGTTTTTTCACTGCAGAACTCGGCAGCGCATAAGGCTCGTGCTGCCGCTCCGTTTGACAAATTATCTCTTGCCCCTAAACTGAGGGCAGTCCTTGCCTCCAACCCACCCCAGCTCGTAGACCCCAAAGAAAATGCTGTGAATTTCGGGAGAGCAATTGATGATCAAACGTATCATCCGATGGGCATTTGGTGCGTCCATCGCCAGCCTATTCCTGGCGTTTCTGTCAATGCCATTGGATATGCTTCACCGAGGCATTCTCAAATATGGACTGTGGTGCCTCGTCGTCTCTGTCGCGTTGTTGACCCTGACATTGCTTCTGGTATTCAGTCAGTTCGTTATCGGTACAGTTCGACCAAGTCCAACGCCCAGGTAACCCGACCGTCAGCCCTTACCGATGCCGCGATCCTTCATGATCGCGGCATTTTCTTGCATCTAGTTGACGAGATCGCTGATTACGGCTAAGTATCATGGCAAGCGTCGATCAAACGTCGCCAAAGAGGAGCGCTGTTATGGTCCCTGCCGATCCCGTGCTTAGTAATCCGCCAGGCTTTGTTCTATTGGCAATTATCTTTGCTGTTGCCGCCTACCTGCGCCAAGTTGCTGAGGTTCGTGAAAAATTGCTCGATGAGATTCTGGGGAATAAAGTTTGGGATTTCCCTTTAGGAGAAACTCACACGGACTCAAAAATTGCCCGCCTGCACTCTTCAAAAGTGATTCTGGGCTGGATCGCCCGACTGGTCATCATTTTTACCATCGCGGTCGCCTTCCGCCTATTGATGCTCGGCTACGCACGATATCGGTTTTCGGGGGATCCCACACATTATGCCAATATCTTTCACGTATTCGATTTTGCGGCGCTTCTCTTCGTGTTTCTGCTCATCTGCGTTCTTGGCGCTATCCATGAGTTTGGACGTCGGAGTGATCAACAAATCGGTAAACTGCAGTCCCTGTGGAGGAAACGGTATTTGGATCGCCACGGAGAAGCACCAGATTCCCAATCATGGGAAGAGCCAGGAAGAAAGAGCGCGGGATCTGTTCCCGTGGCGCGGGGTACCGAGGACGGAGACGATCGTGAGAATCTTGCGAGCTTGCTGGAGCTGGCGAAGCAACATGCTCAGCGAGCTCACGAACTAGAGGAGATCGAATGGAAGATCAATTTTTCTGTCTGGGCTTTTCTGGGAGCTCTGGCCTACATCGCTACAAATGACGGCCAGCACGTACCAGGTTGGATAAAGACATGGTCCGGACTCGCAACGGTCGTGGCCTTTCCAGTGATGTTGCACGTTGTCGGTGTGATAAAGCTGTATCTCCAGCAGCAGACCCAAAAGGAATTTCGCGACCGCTATAAGCAACGCGTAGAAAGGATTGTGGACCACAAAAGGCACGCGTATAGCGAAAAGAAAACTATGGGTCTCAGCAAGACAGATTGGTGGTGGATCGGCTGGGACGTGCTAGTGACCATTATGCTCGGCCTGGGAGTGCTTTGTTTGTTGCGTTAGCGATTTGGGCGATGGCTAGTTCGTGCTGGACGCCGTCAGAGACGTGTAGAGTTTCTTATTTCAAGACTCTCAAAAGCCTCCTTCGGTTTTGCGCAAGAGCGATAAGCACGACGGCACAGTGGACCCTACGCCACGCGCAAGTCGGTCCACCTTGCGAGCAAATGATGATTCGTTAGGATAAGAAGGTCGACTGGGGAGTGGCAAGGGCTTACAGTTGGCATCGCAAGAACAAGATGTCGGATTCTTAGGCTGCCTTGATATGGGCCGGATTCGGCTCAGGCAGCGAGGGAATCACGATACCCCGCTCCTCGCGGAAAAAAGTCCGAACATCGTTGACTATTGTCCAGACGACAAGAATCCATTCGAACGACTAGCACAATAGGCATCACACCTTCACGTACTTGCCGAACGGAAACTTCTTCGGTTCAATGCATATTCATTGTCACGCAGACGCCGATGGTGGAGGGGCGGCCAAACAACTGCCAATTGTTTGAATCCGGCAATCTCACATTTGTTTGAACAGCAGGCTAGTCCGGGTCCATTTTCTTGACAGAGCCAGTCCCATTTTCTAGAGTTACTAGAAGTCATCTCGTCTCTCATTTCGATGCAGACCTCCAAATGGATCCGAATTCGGGCGCTGAGGCCTAGCGACTTCGGCTTTATTCGCCGTCTGGCATCTCGCCAGACAGATTTCACCGTGCCACCGCTCTACGTCCTGTGGCTGTTGAAACGCACGAATCCTCGCTCGTGCCTAATTGCGGAACATCCCAAACACGGACCTCTGGCATACCTTCTCGCTGTGCTCGGGGCCCGGTCGACAGAGAAGACCCTATACGTCTGGCAACTCGCCACATCGAAGCTAGGTAAGCGCGTCGGTGCGACAGATATGGTCCTGCTCGCGCTGCGGGATTTTGTTCGGAAGGAGAAGGTTCGAACGGTACTATTCACCGTCGAACCCGGATCATCTAAATTTCGAGCGATTAGGAGATACGCCTATTCGCTCTCCGCACGTGGCTGTCAAGCGCGGAAGTTCTTGCCTAAATTTGTCTCTCGAAACGAACGTGAGTACATAGTCAGGGTTATGTAATGTCCGTTGGGCGCGGCAATGGGGTTCCGCCGCTTTGATGGCCTCTCAAGATACCGACGGACCTAAAAGAGTCTATTCGTCAGTGAGAGGCCATCGAAACGGCGGTTGACGACTGATCGTCATTTCAGGAATGCTACGCCCGTCGAGAGCGCGTCGAAGACTAACATTGCCGGCGCTTCGCTTTGATACGCCTTCCTGGGATTCGGCAATTTGAAGGAAAGTTCATCGAATTGTTCGGCCAGACCTCTCGCGATTTCGTGCTTCGTGATGCAGCCATCCAAATCGAAATGTTTTCGAACCCGGGCCGCGGTGAGAGTCCTAAAGCTCGCGGAACCGCGTCGCGTCATCAGTCTGGCTATGGCGAAAATCGTCCGAATTCGTTGCCGTTGGACGGCAGAGTGATGCTTCCGCTCTCGCGCTATGACGGCTACAGGCTCGTAGAATGCAAGTAAAGTATTAATTCTGTCCCCTACGGCCGATTTCAACTCTTCCCCTTCTTCGACGAAGGATCGCACTCCCCAATCCAAGAGCTTGTCCGGCCCCTCCAAGACCGCAAAGCCAAACTTGCTCGCCCGAATTTCCAGGGAGATGATTCGGTCAGGAAACGACATCTCAAGCTAGGACAATCTCACGTTCGGTTGCTCCTTTTGACGATTGCCCAGCCAAGCCAACTTTTGGGCGAGCAGACTCGCGTTTGGAGGATTCACGCTCACGGATTCAAGCGTCGTTTTCATGTCCTTTAACTTGGATTCGACATCCTTCGCAATCTCCCCTCGCATACCGGCAAACATTGACCCAACAGACAGTCCGAAAATCAGTTCGTAAGCGATAGCCGCTGCGAGCGGAGGCGTACTCGTTCCCCGTTCGTGACGAGAAACCTGTCCTGCGTCCCGGTATCCGAGCAATTTCCCCAGCTCTCGCTGGCTGAGCCCAGATTTCTTCCTGAACGCCTTGAGGTAGTTCCCTGCCCTCTTGTGCTTCATTTTGAATTGAGATTTGGGATCCTTGAGCCGACCTTTACTCACAATTTAGCAGTACAGGGAATATGGTCGAGATGTGTGAGTTTGAGCGCAACGCAACCTTACATAGTCGCCGACCGAGCTATCCACATTCCATCCGCCAGAAAAGCATAGAAATTGGCTCCGAGGGCAGATTGGGCTGTGGATCGCATGTGGAAAACCTGTTTCTATCATTAAACCATATCGGCCCCGCGTCGCACTCTCTTGGCGCGACGTCCGCGACGAGATCGCGCATGAACTCGACGGCGCTTCCCCGAGGCCCGATCCAGAATCCGCTCGATTTTCCGGCCCAGAAGGTCCGGCGGCAACTCAAGGAGCCAGTCCAGAAGTCTGCCGAGAATGAGTCCAAGAAAGTTCATGCCGTGGATGGTGCGCCGTCGTTAGGAGAATGAAAAGGCCTGCGCGACCGCGTTCGCCGCAATTTGTGGGCCAGACCAAGAACGACGCCACGAGCCGCGGGTGGGCGCTTGCGGTTCATGTTCACCCGCCTTTGCAGCGTGGATTGGCAGCGTAATCTATCAGGCATGCCGAACGGAGGAACCGAGAGTCACGAACTGTCCGTTATATGGGAACCAACCGAGAACCCAGACGCCGAGGATCGAATCCTGTCGGCGTTCCAGTTCTTGCTCGATGCGACCGACTCAACGACTCGATTTGACAAGGAATCGGAATGTTCACAGGATGAAGGTAAGGTCCCAACCAAACATTTCCCTTCCTAGATGGATCAACCCACAAACATCACCAGAATAGTGCTCTACGCTCGGGTGTCTTCTGAAGAACAAAAGGAAGGTCAAACGATTGACTCGCAGATCGAAGAGCTACGACGACATGCTGCTGATCGTGGCTGGAATATAGTCGAGGTTTATAGAGATGACGGATGGAGCGGTGGTCTTCTGGCGAGGCCCGAACTGGATCGGTTACGAGACGACGCTTCGAAATCCAAGTTCGAGGCGGTCCTAGTCAACGATGTTGATCGCTTGGCCCGCGATGTCACACACCTCGGCGTAATTAAGCGTGGGCTGGAACGACTCGGCGTAGCCCTAATCTTTCGTAAGCTGCCGGCCGAAACGAGTCCCATGCGCAATCTCATGGTCAATATTCTCGGCAGCTTCGCTGAGTTCGAGAAGGAGTTGATCGCCGACCGGACCCGTCGGGGCCGACGGCACAAAGCTGAAGTGCGCAAGCAGTTCGTCGGGGGCTTGGCGCCGTATGGCTACCACTATGTCGAGAAGAACGCCGCTGCTAAACAAGGAGGGCTTTGCATTAACCCGGAAGAAGCGCTCATCGTCAAACGAATCTATGGTTGGGTCGACAAAGAGGGGTTATCAGCTCGCGCGGTGGTTCGGAGACTCAACAGCACAGGAGTGCGCCCTCGTCGCGGTGCCGATCGATGGGCGAAGTCGTCAGTCCTACGCATCCTCCGGAACGAAACCTATGCAGGCGTTTGGCATTACAACAAGCACGAGAGTGTGGAGCCGAGCACTACGAGCCACATGCCACATAAATACAGGAGATCACTCAAAACGAGCAATCGCCTTCGCGAACGCACCGATTGGATCGCGGTGCCTCTCCGAGTGGAATTGATGTTGGTGACGCGCGACATCTGGGGACGAGTTCAAAATCGACTGAACCAGAATATTGCATTTTCGCCGCGCAACGCCCGACACCCGTACTTGCTAAGGGGTCTTATTCGTTGCTCTCGATGTCGTGCTCGCTTTGTCGGAGAGCCGAGTCACCGCCAAAAGTTCTACTACCGTTGTTCCAAGCGTTGCCGCCTTGTGCGCACAATTCAAGAAGCGCATTTGGATGGCGCGGTTTGGACGGCAGTCGAGGAAGCCATTCTCAATCCTAAATTGATTGCCAAAAGTGTGGCGGACCTCCAATCAAGGGGAATTCGAGAGGCAGACACCGGAAGCGCAGAGACGATTGCAACTACTAAAGCGTTGGACCAGATTCGTTCAGAAGAACAACGCGTTCTGGAAGCCTATCGCCTCGCGATCATTTCTGCCGAGCAGCTCGACCAAGAACTTAGAGGAATCGCTCTTCGGAAGAAGGCACTTGAGGCAGCCGATGGGCCTAAACAAGAACCAACGGCAATCGGGCTTTCCCAAGGGGAAATACAAGAAAGAATCGGCCAATTCTGCGGGCAAGTTTCAAGAACACTTAGCAGCCTTACAGCTGACGGAAGACAACGCCTGCTCCGTTATATCGTGGAAGAGATCGAATTCGATGGCCGCACAGTTCACATCAGGGCTGTTATTCCTCAGAACGAAAGCTCCGAATGGATCAGAGCTTCTGGAGATCCCACCCCAGGAATGCCTTCGTCTCCGGGTGAAGTGCCTGGCGACAGCCAGATTGCGGGCATGGCTTCTTCCTCCCATGGTCTCAATCCGTCGGATGGCCGGATTGCGGGCACGGCATGCTATCAAAGTGGTCGCAATACTGCCGACCCGTATGCCGCAAGTGACAAAAAAAACTTAACCTTTCAACTTACGTGTCCAGTTGAGAGAGAGCTGTCCAAAGCACGAGAGGCGAGTCGCGCTAATCCTATTAAGGCAAACCGAGCGCTCCGAGAACGTAAGTCCCGCACCGACCTCAGAGATGCTGCTCCGGATACAAATGCAGCCTAGCGCCCAACCAAATCACCTCGCGGTTTCGAACCAACCAACTTGACCGGGCTGCCCCGCCGCATACAATTTGTCTTACAGGTGCATGCCACGAGCCACCCATGATCACCCGAGAAGAAGTCGAAGCAGTGCCTTTCGAAAGGCATATTTTCCGAATACTCGGTTTTCCAACGACTTGGATTTCTCAACCGAGACGCAATTGGCGGAAGAGACGCTGCGAGCCGAGCTCGATAAGGTTTGCGATTTCGTACACGGGACTGCCGGCATTATCTTCGAAAACGAAAAGAAACGAATCGATGCAGAGCCGACAGCTCGGGGCGAAGGGACGCAATTTAAAATCCGCCTCTATTTCAAAGACTTTTACGGGAACCCGGACACCATCACTATCAGCGTTCGCCTCGACATCACAGAGTTCGATCGCCTCTACTTACCGACGCAAATCCGACAGTTGATCCACCCATATTCCGACGGCGCTGCGTGCCAAGCCGAAGTCCGTTGCATGAAGCTGGAAGAAATGCTTGCGTCGAAACTGAAATGCTTGCTCCAACGACGTCACAGCTTCGATCTTTACGACTATGTCTATGCTGTGTTTTTTAACAACGAACTAGCGGTAAACCGAGCCGACATTCTCAGCACATTTTTCCGAAAAACGATTTTCGAGCGAAGCCCTGGAGCAGCCCGGGGCCTTCTTTTGGGCCTGCCGGTTGCCACATTCAAAGCAGCATGGGAGAAGTACATCGTTTGTCCGCGCCAGAGCGTAATCTCATTTGAATCCGCATTTGAGCGTTTTTGCGAAAGCGTACGAGAGCTTTTTGGCGAGAACATGTTCCCTGATGTAGGCCGCATCTTTTATCCTGCCGCCATGCGCAATCTCATTCTTGAAGCGGGAGGTGACTTGCGCCTCATGACTCTAACTTACGATGGAACCAGGCGAACGATTGAACCGTATTCACTTGCGTACAAGCGACGGAAAGATGGTCATGCCGAAGAGTACTTCTACGCGTGGGATCGCGTCGGTGGCGCATCGGGGCCTGGGATCAAGGCATTCGTGAACGCGAAGGTTTATGATCTCGCAGTACTTGAGGAGACGTTTCAACCACGATACGAAGTCGAACTCTCGAAGGCCGGAGAGCCAGCGCGAAGCGGCTACTTTGCGGGACGCCCGTTTGCTGGGACACGTTTTCCGTCGGCAACACGTGTCCGCCGGTCAACCGAACACCATGGCACGGTCTACATCGTGCAATGCACCTACTGCCGCAAGGGGTTTAAACACCGTACAAGCACCACGGCGCTGAAGGAGCATGACGACGGTTATGGAAACCGCTGCTATGGGCGTCACGGCGTGGTGATCTCGCAGGAATATGTCTAGTCAATATGACTCGGTTCAATGGGCGCCCGGCTTGGATGGTTATTGCGAAGTAAACCTAGCGGGAAATTACTTTTCAAACTTTACCGCGGTAAGTTGAGCGCGACAATTCAAAGGCGCTAACAGCAAGACTTGCTAATCTCGAGAAGGCTGGTATCGCCCGCGGGCCACGCAACTCGCCATGCCGTCAGCTGGACGGCTTCATGAAGCGAATGGTTCAGACGAGCGCATTCGCAAGTGAATCTCGTGAAAGCACTATGCGGCTCTTTCCGATTTCGCAGCAACCGAATCGATGAGCTTGGATTTCCAACCCCTGTGACCTGAGCTATCCAGAAACAACGCTGACGGGCAGGCCGTTTGGGGGTTTACCTCTTGGTGACCGAGAATCCCTCCGAGCGAAATACCGGAATAGTGCCGCCTGATGATCGACGCAATTGCAGTGAGCTCAGCGCCCGAAGGCGATGAGTTTTCATAGTCGTTGTCGAGCACAATGGCGATGCTGCGGCAGTTGATGTCCCAATTGCCGGCATGCCAGCCAATCTCTGAATCGTACAGAAGCCGTTCCGACGCGCCGTCATGGCGAATGATCCAATGATAAGGCCAGAAGACTTGCCCTCCGTTCCTCACGTGGCCCGAACTAATCGATTCACCCCGCAGGTGTCGATCCGCCCCTTGGGTGGGATGAGCGTAATAGGGAGCGTAGAGGCGAATGAGTTCAATAGCGGAAAGCCGTTCAGACCGCATTCCCGGAGGGTTGCTCGTATGGTGGATCACAACTGTGTCGAGCAGCTTCCGGTCACGATCGGCGTCTATCGCGTTCGATCCAAGCGCGATCTCGCCTTTTCTCAAATGAGCCTCGAAGAAATCATAAACGGTTTCTTTACAGGCAAGCCGAATGTTGCGGCTTTCGCGCTTGATCGTCTCCCGGAACCGATCGAGTTCAGGAACAACCGTGAGGTACCAACGAGGATCTCGGAGCAGCGGCGCCCATCGAGAAAGCATGCGTAGCAGCTCTTTCGTCGCACGGAATTTAGTGTCCGTCATTATTCCAGTATAGAAGTCCTGCGGAGAGGTGCAACGACCGTAGAGACACTGGGCACGATTCGACGAGCAGAAACCTCTACGACTTTATCCCACACCATAGGAAATGAGCGTTCCATGTAGCGAGCCTTCTGTCGGGCATCGAATTCAGGTATATTGCGGAAGATGTTGTATGCATCAGCCAACGCATCTATCTGATCGCGCTTCGCTCCGAACCGCTCGTACCAGAACCCCCAAATCATCTTTACGTCGCCCCAATTGACCCGGTTGCCGGCTCCCTTGGCGATACGTTCGGCTCTTTCAAGCATCCTGCGTGAGCGAAAGCGATTGCCCTGCTCAATGTAAATCTTCGCAAGGATGGCCTCCGCATGGGCGTCGTCACGTCCGATGTTCATCATTCGCGCGATCGCGATCGAGACCAACAGCCACTTGCGTGCCTCGTCGTAGTGCTCTGGTCCTAACCGATGGACGATGCTGCCGATATTCCCACAGTCCGATTGAAGGTCGTCGTAGTTCTCGGTGATAAGGTCGGCTTCTACTGCGAGCGCCATGTAGTTAATCGCTTCTTCATGGAAGCCCTTCTTTGTGCGATAGCCACCAATACGGTGCGCAAGCATTCCGAGCGTGGCGCGGTCCCCGCTCTTTTGCGCGTGAAAGTCGGCCTTGTGGAGTGCCACCTCGACTCCATGGTCCGATCGCTTTCCGCTCGAACCGCGCTGATAGGCCCATGCCAGCTTCACATAGAATCGTGCTCGTAAAGCCGAATCGGCAACGTATTGCATGCGCGCTTGATTTGCCGCGAGAACCTTCCGCGCGATTACGAAGCGGCCGAGACGGAAGAGCACATCTACCGACCCAAGAAGTGCCAGAAATTGCAGGGTGGGCGTGAACGCCGGATCGTCCGACATGCTCATGAGGAGTTGACGTGCGTTTCCGCTCTTGTCTTGCGAGTTCTTGGGCTCAAGCCTTCCGCGAAAGAATAGCCACTGGGCGCGCGCAAACGAGTGAGCAAATTTGCGGAGCGCAGCCCGTTCAGTTCCAGAGGAAGGCTGTGGGCGCAGTTGGAGCCTGTTGCGAACCTCCCAAAGAGGGACGTCGAATTCAATCGAGAGTTGGTCAGGCTTCAAACGATACGGGCCGGACCACCGCGTGCGATTGTCCACGATATGGCTACGGCGAAGTTCGCGGGAACCCAGGTAGCGCCCCACATAGGTGCTCGTATCGTGCCTAGACCTGCCACCCCAACTCGGCAGCCCGGCGATCTCCTCCAGTTCCACCCAACTCTGATCCGGGGGCATGGTTGCCCGCTTGTAAGCTAAGAGGGCAATCCACTCGAATCGTTGTGGCCATTGCCGCTCGAAAAGCCAATCTCCTCGTCCGAGCCGCACGTTTCTTTCGGCAAATGAAACGAAGAGCTTGGCCATTTGTGTGGGCCCTAACTGTAGAAAGTGTAGACGAATCGCCCCGTTGCGCGCAATCGCGACTCCCTCCACATTCGCTCGTGGAAACGATATGAATCGGAGGGAAAAACGATGGCCACGAAAGAGCGCAGAACGTTCCAGCAAATCCTTGAACGGGAGCGCCCTCGCATCGCGCGCGAACTCGAAATAAAGGCACGGATCGCCTCGAAAGTCGCCAAACTCCAACCCAGCTGCACACCGGCTCTCTACCAGCTCAAGAACCGTGCTGTGTGCCAACTCTTTAGGCTGCCGGGGCATATGCCGTTGGTTCGGGACGCATGGACCACCGACTGCGGAATTTTGCTGTCGATAAAACTGTGCCGCACCGAATCCTGGCTGCACTTTCCCTTCGAACAGCTGTCGGCAGCGGCTCAGCGGTTTTACGGACCTTGGGTCACAAAGCGCGCTCATGGCAATCGGTGGCAACCCGACAGCGCCACGCACACCTTCCGCGCCGGGAGCGGCCGATGATCGATCTGCGCGACGAGTGCTTTCGGACTTGTGCGCCGAGCAAGTTGGTACGCCTTTACGGATTTTGGCTGCCTGCTAACCTGAACGCACGCTTCGATCCGGTCGATATCGAAGCGACCTTTTCCCGCGCGTGTTTCGAAAACAACCTCGCAATCAACCACATGAAAGGCCCGGTCGCCTACGTCGGCGGCAAAAGTAAAATCGCGAAGCAAATAATCGAAACGTTTCCGCAGCACCAGACCTACATCGAGGTGTTCGCCGGTGGGGCGCAAGTGCTCTTTCACAAAGAGTTGTCTCCCGTCGAGATCATCAACGATTTGGACGGCGAGGTGGTCACGTTCTTCCGCGTTTGCCAGTTGCACCACGACGAGCTCGTTCGCTACCTAAGATATGTCCTCGCTAGCCGCGAGTGGTTTGATCTGCTACGGGCACAGGACCCAGCAACGCTCACAGACGTGCAGCGCGCCGCAAGGTTCTTTTACCTCCAAAAGAACGCCTACGCCGGCCTCGTCCGGAAACAGGCCTTTGGGTACAAAGTGCAAGAGTCAACGCGCTTCAACCCCGAAAGCATCCCGGAGCTCATTGAAAAGACTCATCAGCGCCTTGCGCACGTCGAGGTCGAACGCCTTCCGTATCAGGACGTTTTGAAGCGTTACGACCGGCCTGCGAGCCTCTTCTATCTCGACCCGCCGTATTACGGTCGCAAGCTTTATAACTTCAACTTTTCGGAAGCCGATTTCGTCGAGCTAGAAGAACGCTTGCGGCACCTTCATGGAAAGTTCGTCCTGTCGCTCAACGACGTGCCGGAAGTGCGGCGGATTTTCCGCCGCTTTCACTTCCGCGAGATCGAGCTTGCCTATACGGCCCAGCAAACCGCCGGCAAGCGTTTTCGGGAGCTCCTGATCACCAATTACCAACCCCGCGAGAGTCGTCCCGAGGCCGCAACATGAAACGCCTTTTAGAGAAACTCCTAGCCCGACTGTGGAACCGCGCGGCGGCTGCGCGACGAACGCTGCCGCTTGCGACGGGCCTTCTCCTCGGTTGGCGCGTCATCGATGAAGCGGTGACCCGCTCGAAGGTGACGATTCTGCATTCCCGCCGCGCAACCCATATCGCCATTCTCGGGCGCACTGGCACCGGGAAATCGTCCCTCATCCGTTGGTTTTGCGAGCAGGACGTGAAGGCAAGCCGGGGATTCTTCATCTTCGATATCCACGGTGAGCTGACTCCCGCGGTGCTGTCCTTGATCGTCGCCGAAGAACGGCGAACAGGCAGCGACCTGAGCGACCGGGTGATCGTGATTGACCCGGCCGATCCTTCCTGTTCCGTGGGACTGAATCCGCTCGAAGCGGGGGAAGGACCGGATTCCTTTGTCCGGGTGTCCCAGCTTACGGAGGTGCTCAAGCAGCGTTGGGCGCTTCATGCCTTCGGCGCGCGCACCGACGAGTTGCTGCGCAATTCTCTGCTCGTGCTTGCCGAAAACGGCATCACGCTCCTCGAACTCGGTTTGCTCCTCACGGACGCCGTGTTTCGGGCGGCGTGCCTGGACAACGTTACTAATGCCGAGGTCCGCGAATACTTCGAGACGCGCTACGGCGCGGCGAGCGAAGCCATGCAGGCCGTCATGCGCGAACCGATCCTCAACAAGACCTCGGCGTTCACCGCCGACCCGCATTTTCGCTTCATTGTCGGCCAGCGCTCGACGTTCTCGATCCCCGGCGCGATGGACGACGGCAAATGGGTGATCGTGAATCTCGCGAAAGGAAAGCTCGGGCCGGAAGCGGTGACGCTCGGGGCCCTGCTCCTTGCCGCGGTGAAGCACGGCGTCTTCGAACGCAAGAGCCGGGAACTCTTCACCGTGTACGCGGATGAGGTCCAGAACCTACTCGGGTACGGCGCCGACCTTGAGATCATGCTTGCGGAAAACCGCAAGGCCGGGGTCTCCATATGCTCGGCGAACCAGTATCTTGAGCAGCTGCCTCAGGAGGTCCGCGCCGCCATTCTGGCAATTGGCACGCTGGCGTGCTTCCAGTTGTCCGCGCCCGACGCCCAGTTTGTCGCAACCACACTCGACGGCGGGAGGCCCCTCGCCGAGCGGCTGAAGAATCTCTCGGCCCGGCACGTGATCCTTAAGTCCGGCAACGATCCGCTCGTCGAGGCCGCGGTGCCCGAAATCCGCGAACCGGATGAATCCTGGCGCGGGTTGTACGAGCGGAGCCGTAACCGCTGGGCGCGACCGCGGGCCGAGATCGAGGCGGAAATCGCGGCACGGCGCGCAACGGTGGGCGGTGCAACCCGGAAGGATATCAGTGCCTGGACCTAGTAAACAGGGACTGATCGTCCAGCCGCGCGACACGCGGCTGCTCACCGAACTCGGACTGGTCCGGGTGGCCGACCGGGAGCAGGCGAAGTGCCTCGGAGGATTCAGCTCGACGACTCGCGCGAACACTCGATTGCTCGCGCTCACGCGCGCCGGACTCATCAGCCGCTTCTTCATGGGAACAAACGGCATCGGGCGCAAGGCCCTCTACACGCTTTCGCCCAAGGGAGCCAAGCTCGTCGGATCGTCCTACCAAGGTCTCCGGCGCGCCAAGGACGAATTCCTCATCGGCGATTTCTTCGTGCACCATCAGCTGAGCGTCAACGAGGTTTACTGTGCGGTGAAATACCGCCCGATCCCGGTCCCCGGTACTTGCTTCGTCCACTGGGTTTTCTTCACCGAGCCCATGGCCCAGGGCCTCGCACTCATCCCCGACGGGCTTTTCGAACTCCGCGCGAGGGATCAGATGGTCTCGGCGTTCGTCGAGGTAGACCTCGGCAACGAAACCCGCTCCGTGTGGCAGGCGAAAGTGAAAGCATATTTGCGCTACGCGATGAGCGGCCAATTTGCCGAGCAGTTCGCCGACCGCCCATTCCGCGTTCTCGCGATTGCCCATTCCGACCGCCGGACCGCATCACTGCGTGCCGCCACTACGAGCATCACAGAAAAAATCTTCTGGTTCGCAAGCTTCGATTCCATCGAGCGCGCGGGCTTCTGGTCCGCCATCTGGCAGCGCCCCAAGGACAACCGTTTCCAGCCTCTTCTTCCAAACCCATGAGCCGCTATTGCTACAACTGCAACCGGATCACGTCGGGCGAACCGCTCTTCTGCAATTTCTGCGGGCGGAGCTACAGCGTTAAGCTCTGCCCTCGCCTGCACCCGAATCCTCGGAATGCCCAGATATGCTCGCAGTGCGGCAGCCATGATCTCTCGACGCCGCAGCCCAAAGTCCCGTTCTGGGTTCCGATCCTTGAGTTTCTGCTGCGCGTGATTCCCGGAGCGGCGCTCGCCATAGTTTCCGTCGTGGGTGTCGCGCTCTTTGTCCTCGCACTCCTCACCCGTCCCGCCCTGCTCCTTTCCACGGTCTCGCTCCTTATCGCCCTCGCATTTCTCTGGTGGGCTTGGTCCCGGATTCCGGCCTCGTTCCGCCGTCTCATTCACCGCTTGCTCACGCATGGGCAGCGAGGCCCGCAGGGGAGGCAACGACGCTGATGCGCACGCATGAGTTCGATAGGAAGTCGGATTTTCGCCCGGACCGGGAACATAAGCATCCATTGGGTTTTTCGCCCGATCCCCTAGGGCACTCGTGCCCGCAGGATTGCCCTAGCCCTGGAAACTCTGCGGACGGCGCGCCAGCGGACCCGCTCGGCCAACCGCTGACCATTGGTCAGGTCGGCAAACTGATCGGCTGCTCGGCCTGGACGGTGCGCCAGAAATACATCCCTGCCGGCCTCCCACATCTCCGCTCAGGCCCCAACGGCAAACTGATCTTTTACAAAAACCAAGTCATCCACTGGCTGCTTGAACGGCAGCGGAAAGGAACACCACGCACGTGAGTCTTTGGAAGCGCGGCAACGTGTATTGGAGCTACGTCTGGATCGACGGCATCCGGCACGCCAAATCCACTGGCACCGGGAACGTCCGCAAGGCGACGCTCATTGACCAGCGCTTCCGGGAAGAACTCAACCTGAGGCGCCACCAGATCGTCCAACTGAACCCCGACATGACCGTCGGCGAACTCGCTGCCCGCTTCATCGCGGAAGGCGAACCTCGTCCTTGGCACCTCGACCGCCTCAAGGTCTTGCTGCCGTATTGGTCCGAGATCGCCATCGGGCGAATTCATCGGTCGATGGCAGCCGACTATCGCCGTCGCAGACACGCCGAAAAGACCGTCACCGACACAACCGTCAACCGCGATTTGGAAGCCCTCCGTCACATCCTTTTCTGGGCGGTGGACGAGGGATTCCTCGCGGCAAACCCGTTCACGCGGCTGCGGATGGTTCCCGAGCGCAGAAAGCCGCGCTCGGTAATCAGCATCGACGAAGAACGCAAGATCCTCGCCGCCGCCGCGCTGCATCTCCGTGAGATCGTCACCGCAAGCCTCGATACCGGCATGCGCCGCGGCGAACTCCTCAGCCAGCAATGGGAGCACGTCGACTTCAACCGCAAATTGCTCTTTGTCACCCATTCCAAAACCGCCGGAGGCGAAGGCCGGGAAATCCCGCTCACCGAACGAGTCCATTCCCTGCTCTTCTCCCGGCGACAACCGGAAGGGTTGATCTTCACCTTCCACCACCGGCCTCTCAAGGCGATCAAGACCGCCTGGAAAGCCGCCATCCGCCGCGCGGGCACCCGTTACTATCGCTTCCACGACCTCCGCCACACGTTCAACACGCGGCTCATGGAAGCGGGCGTCATGCAGGAAATCCGCAAGGCACTCATGGGCCATTCCTCGGGCGAAGACGTGAATTCGATCTATACCCACGTCGAGCTGCCCGTGAAACGCGATGCCATCCGCAAGCTCGAAGCATGGATGGCCGCGCAAACAGCCGCACAACCCGAACCGGCGCGCGAATCACGCGTACCGCTTGGAAAGGTGGTGAATTTTCCTCTGAACCGCACCGAAAGGAGTGAACCGCATGATGTATAGCGCCTTGAAGCTCGTGATCCTTTACGACGCGAGAAACAACGTCTACACCGTCTGCGACCACAACCTCACGGTTGAGGAAGCACAGAAACAGGTCCGCGACTGGGGTGCGAAGCTCCTTCACGCCCTCGTCGTTGACCAGCGAGCGAAACACCAAACCTCCGATCCACAGCTCTGCAGGGCGTGCCGACGCGATGTCGGCCGCGCTTCAGGCCTCACCCCGAAACCGCGATTCCAAAGGAGGCATAACGCATGACCGCCCAGAAGCAAGCCGAACCCGCCCAGGCCAAGTTGCCGACGACGGGTCGTAAACCCTGGAAGAAGAAGACCCCAATCGAAGTCGTGCTCGATCAGATCGAACGAGTACGCGAGGATGTAGCGAAACGAGAGGAAGAACTCAAGTTCGCCCGTCGCGAACTCCAGAAGCTCGAAGAGGCCAAAAAGCTTCTCGAGTCGAAATAGCTCTTTCACCCTGGAGCCTTTCCCAACCGGAAGGCTCCTTTTATTGGTGGCGATTTGCCAGCCGTCAGAGGAGAGTTGAAATGGATCAGCATCAAGAGGACCTTCACTGCGGGACGGGCCTCGGGTATGAAGCCGCGGAGCACATCGCGAAGATTGCCGAGGACTACTGCGCCTCCCAACGGCGATTCCTCGAACTCGCGAACGAGCCTCGAATAAATAAACTGCAGGTGGAAGGGCAAGAGCTCATGCGGCGCAAATGCGCCTTAGAGGACGTTTTGCGCCGAACTCCACGCCCTGGCGACAGGCACGGCCGGCGGTTTAGGGCGGTCGCGTGCTTGGCGATAGGAGTCGTCCTCACGATCGTCGCATTTTTCTTTTCATTGCTCTCATTCGAACCGTTCCGACTCGGCTTTACAGGAAAGCTGGTCTGCATTGGCATTGCGCTGATTACGCCTTATGCCGTTCACGAGCTTTTGGGCGGGTACAAGAGCGAGAAACTCCTGAAGGGCATAATCGCACTCGCTTTTGTGTGCGCGATTACCGGCGGTGCGCTCCTTGCCGGGATTCGCGCCAATCTCGTCGCCCGTCAAATTCAAGACACTGCCCCGAGCGTCGAGATCGATGGCGAAGTTGCAGCGCCTGTCGAAACCCAAGGCTCATTTTACGAAGAGACGAAAGCTCCGATGCGTCTCCTTATGGTCCTTTTGGCCCTCGCAATTGATCTGGGCGCGGGCGTCGCAATCCATCGGGCCATGGAGCTGGGAGACGATTCTGGTCAAGATCACAGGCAGGTGTTCGAGGAGATGACGACGGTGAACGTACGGTTGGGAGAAATTGTGAGTGAACTGACGTCCCGTACGAACGCCCCCGCGTTGTTTGAGGCAGGATTCTGGCGTGATTTCTACCGAGCCATGCTCACGCAATCAGCCAAAAGGGCCGGTTCGAAGCTGCTCGGCATTTTCCTGTGCCTCGTATTCTTTGTCGGTGGGAAAGCGTTTGGTCAGGAGAAGCTGAATCTCGTCGTTGCTGTTGATCTCACAGCTTCCGAATCGGTCAAGGGTCACTATGGCGAGTCCCAGTTCCACAAGAACATGACGGCGGTTGAACGGCTGCTCGGTTCCACACCAGCAGGCTCGAAAGTATCCGTGATCGGGATTACCGAAGATAGCTTCGGTCGCCCCTGTATATTGTTATCGGCCACGATTTCAGGCGATGCAGGCTATTTCGGCGAGCGACTCGCATCGGCGAGGCACCAACTTCTCCGGGCGTGGCAAAAGCAGGCCTTGCAGGTCGGAGCGAATGCCAAGAAAACGGACATACTGGGGGCGATTCTCCTAGCCAGCGAGCTATTCCGGCAAACGCGGGCGGATAAGAACGTTCTCGTACTCTATTCCGACATGCGAAATACAACTAACAGGATGAATTTCGAGCGCTCATCTCCTGTCAACGTGCAGGCGGGTCTTAGCGACCTGAGCAGGCGAGGCTTTATTGGTGATCTCCACGGTGCAATCGTTTATTTGGAGGGCGTCGATGCCACTGGATTGACAATTGGCCAATGGAACCGTATTAGGCAATTTTGGACAGGTTACCTTGCGGCGACCGGCGCAACGGTGGTGGACTACTCGATACTGGACGGAATTCCGAAGCTTGAACCCTAACTTTCTGCGCAGTGATAAACAGAAGATGGTGTCCAGCATCGCGAAATGGGTCGTCTTGACAAGCTCCGTGGGTTTTCTAAGCTGACCGTATGGAAGACACAAAGCCATATCCGCTGACTCCCGCCGAGTGGAAGGAAATCATAGCCGTCCAAGTCATTCGCGAGTCTTGGGGCATCGACTACGATCTGTCAGCCGACGATTTTGCCGCCCAGGTTTATGCAGCTAAGTTCAACTTTGTTTCTGGCAGCCCAGGCTATACTGGGGAACTCTTCGTCTTGCAATGGGATGTCTTAACTGGTGATCCGCCGATGGTTCTGTATCGGGATCGCGGCGGTAGTCTGGCCGTGCTCTAAGGGGCATCCGTCGAGGCCCCCTATTCGAACTAAGGGAATTCTTGCGCCTTCGCTCTTTGAACCGAGTTTATAGGTAGTCGACACGTACGTACGGACGACGCTGTTGGACTGGTACTGTTGTGAGTCCGATTTGCATTGACTTCCGTAAATAAGAGTGTATGTATCGGTCAGTACACTAGAGAAAGGGGTGTTTATTCGGCAGTCGTGGCGCGCGAGCGCGCCCATGCGTCTGGTCTGCAATAAGTTAGACATGCAGGTCTCACTCTACGAGGGGGTATTCGGTCTGGGGGGCCAGGAATCCTGAATACGAAGGAATGACTGCGGGAGGAATCCATGAACAAGAATGGCGTCGTCCATGCCAGAGCGATGTTGCTGCTCCTCGCGACCGGGCTTGCGGTCTTTGTTTCGGTCCGCGCGGCGGCGCCCACGGTTGCGGCCGATAAGGACGTTCCCACGGCAAACGCTCGAACGGAAATGAGGTCGGGCCGACACCCCCGCACGGCGGATTCGAGTGGCGCTCCCACGCCGCTTCTGGCTCAAGGACATCCTGTCGACTGGTGGTTTGTTTTCAAGTTTAATTCTGCGAAATTTCCCGGCTGCGCGGGCGGAGCCGTCAGAATGTGCCCCTTCGGCGGGAGCGTACAGAACTACAAGGCTTTCGGGCAACAGTTTGCGTATGCGAGCAGTGAAACCCCATCGCTTCAGGAGGGCAAGGATTGTGTCGGTGATACGACAGATGACCCCGTAGGAGCAACATTCGCCGAGGTGTACGGATCGTCGCTGCACTACGTCGTTTGGAACGATCAATTTTACGACGACCCGAGGATCCAAAGTTGTACCAAGGAGTGCGGGGCTCCCTGGGGGCACTCGAAAGGCATGGTCGCTTGGGATGACACCGGCAACGGTTTGGTGGTGCAGGTCACGACTCCGTCGTGGCCGGCCGCAGGAAGTTCAAAGTTTCCGCGCAAGACCGACGGCAATACCCTGGGCTGTGTGATGGACGACAACGTCCTTGTCAGCCAGGATTTTTTTTCAGTCCGCCTGAACGGCGACGATCTGGTGAAAGTCCTGAAGGCTCTTCACAACGCAAGCGTGGTGACCGATCCTGGGAACCCCCAGATCGTCAGCAATGGGGGGCCCGCCGAAGTGCAACGGCTTGTGGCCGGCCTGGGAGTGAAGTCGAGCAGTCAGGAAGTTACGAAGAATACGCTCTCGACCGGCGTGCAGCTGATATCGAAGCCGTCCGACCTGAACGTACCGCCTTGGCAGATGGTGTCAGCGGTGTTGGGCGGCGTATCTCTGAGGACGGCGACCTGGTGGGCGAATCCCAAAATCTACACCACGACCGCATCGACGACGATTCGTTGCTGGAGTGACTCGCTCGGCAAGCCGGGACCAGTCGAGATCGCCACAACCGGTCAGTGGAACGGCACGGAGTTCGGCTTGACCGGGGGATTGGGCACGAACTTCAATCACGCCAAGCTGGGGGTGTCCATTTCCGGGAATCAGAACTACGCGATCTTCGGGGACATGAATCAACAAGGGACTGCGTCGGGCGCAAACTGCGCCAGCAGCCAAAACGGACGTGGGGGGCTGTTCTACGTGATGGGCGATGCAGAGCTGGCAGCCAGCCTGAAGGAGCTGATCAGCGGACAAACGGCGCCTACGCAGAGCCCGACTCACTGAGCTTCCCGTGGTCTCGGTCGGTAGCAGTGCGATTCGGTCTGTAATGGCTGCGAGAGCCTGCTCCGTAAACCTGTTTCGGCTTGAGGTGCTGACGTCCGACTCCATAGTTGGCACTTCGGTTGGGGAAATTCTGAGATCCGCGGCACGGTGCGGCCTTCGAAAGGGACTCGGGCTGGAACTGTTCGGACGAACGATCCGGCTCTCGCCTTCAGGCTGTCGTGACGGGGGTAATGGAGCCCGCCATGTTTGAACGCGGCGAGAAACTTCAGAAACTGCTGACGGTGGTAGTCACGTGGGCCGCGCTCTTGTCCTTTTCTTCGCTTCCGACGGGTATTTCGTAGACGTCCCCCGACCTGAATGTTCGCGGGATCCCACTCGAAGCGAGTCTTGAGCCCGGGCGGTCTGGTATTGAACGCATCTGGCACTACCAGTGGCGGTGGGAAGGCCGCCTTTGGGATCGCCGAGTCCGTCGACATGAGATTCGCCAAAGCATTCTCCCAGTCGCCTCGATTCAGCCCAATCGCCATGCGTAACTCGAAGCCCAGTCCCGATCGAAGATCGCTTGAAGCGTACGGACTAGCTCGGGATGATCCGCGTTGAAGCTGCTTCCCGCGGTGGGAGCAAAATAGTCCCACGTCATATTAGAAGTCCCGATATTAATTCGCCGATCCGTCACAATGTACTTGGTATGGTTGACGCGGGTATGCCCCGGAAATTTGCGGTTGCTGCCGCTCGTGCTATTCCAGCCGGGCACGATGAAAAGTTTGATCTCCAGTTGTCCAGAGCTCATGTAGGAATCTGCCCGACCAGCATCCGCCGCACTCTGAAGAGCTCTCAACATAGGCTCGATCAGCGCAGATGTATGAGCCCACTTGCTGATGAGCAGCCGAACGTACAGTTTGCGAGTCAGGACTGCGGACAGAAGAGCATCCGTCAGCAGGGGCCACCAGACCGGAGTGTCGGTCGGAATGGCGCCCTCGTCGCCCATTCGACCCCCCGCACTCGCGCGCGAATAAAGACCGGTGGGCGCAAAGTCCATTACGCTGACGCAAACTGATTTCTGCGCATCGTCTATGGTGTGAACCAGCCCTTCCCCATCCCAGGTACGCCCTTTCCCCAGAACCTCCTGAGGGGATCCGGAAAGAAAAACGCCACCCTGCTCTCCATTCAATGCGAGCTTCAGCGGAGTGCGGGCGCTATACTTCGTCGCGTACTTTTCGGCCAGTGGCGATTCAGAGCGCTTCGAAGTCGAAATCAAAGTCGACCATGACGGCACGGAACGGTCGATGCGAACTGCGGGATCGAATGCTTCCCGGTTTGTCGGGCTGAGGGCGCTGAATGCCCACCACGACTCAAAATACTTGGCCGCATCGGCGGCAAGTTCCGGGCTGTCTTCCACGACAGCGCCTATCTCCTTCACTTGGGACATGGACTTCCAATCCATGTTTGCCGATCCCAGATAAAGGTGAAGCGAATCGAAGATCCAAATCTTCTGGTGCATGATGCCGCCGCCGTACCACCTGCTCATGTCGATCTCGTGAATCGAAACATGCTTCGGAAAGTGTTCCCGAAGGTCATCCGATTCCTGCTTTTGGCCTGAAAATCCAGGGCTCTGAAGGATTCGAATCGAGACGCCGCGGCGTGCGGCGTCGCCTAGTGCTGCATAAAGAGCGCGTCCCGAGTCTGCTCCCATTTGCCGAAACTGCTCATCGGTAAAGCCCAGCTCATCCGGACCTTTTGGGTCGGGCAAAAGGGCCCAATACATGGCCGTAAGATCTATGGTCGATTGTGCGGTCCGGGTGAGGCGTACAAGAACGTCTTCCGTGTATTGGACCCCGGGAGTGCCGCGCAGACTTTCGAGTCCAACCGGAATGGACTCGACAAGGTAGGCTCGCGGGTTTCGCGTCGTGGTCTCAGGCATGCGTAGTCCTCACTGGAACGTCCGTCGTCGTGCGGCGAACGGTCGACGTTGGCGATGTGCCTGGTGCGCCGGGAACATTAGTCGCGAAGAATTCGGTCCGACCTTCCGTCCAGGACGTGCGAAAGCTCATATTTCTCCGTGTCGAGTATCGTCAGCTCGTGGGTCTTGGGTTGGCAACGGATGGTCATGATCGATGAAGCCGCGATCAATACTTTATCGAGTGACTCGATCGGAAATCCTCCTCGGACATTGAAGTCCGTCGGCGCGCCATCCCACATGCTTTCTATGCCCATCGCGAGCTCGGCATCAACCGAAGGACCATGAAGCTCCCGGTGAACATCTAGCTGCGAACATCTGCCTCGAGGATCCCTCATGGCGCGGTGATAGTCCGTCAGGTACACGCGCTCGGTGAGGATGCGACGCGACAGAATGCTCGCTACCTTTTCTTTGCCGGCTGCTTCTTCTTCGCTTTCTTTTTCGGTCCAGACCGAAGGATGGGCTGACTCGATGGACCGCTCGGTGGCTCGGGCTCCGGTTCAAGCGGCATGGGTCTGCCGCGGAAAGGCGCGCCAGTGCGCGGTGGCAGATGAGTCATCGTATAAATTTTGGGGGCCGGAGAAGAACCGACTTGGTCATGCGGGTCGTAATGGGTCGCGTGGACGAGCCCGAGAGCTTGGTCGCGCGTCATGCCAGGTGGCGCCAACAGAAGATCGGTTCTTGAGAGCCCCTGCCATAGTATTTGATTTTGGAATGCAACGGTTCCGCCACCGCGCTTGCGCTGCGAAATCATGCGATTGATGTCGCCGACGCACACCCAGTTCGTGTGCGTAGTGATGCCCCACTTCGCGTGATCGTGAGTTTCGGGCCAGGCCATGTGAATACCCAAGGGGCCCAAATTGATATACTTGATGTCGAAGGTCTTATGGATACCGTCGGTATCGGCCACTGGGGGGACCGGGCCTCGTATCCAGGTTTCAACGTCGATATCATCTGCGAGGGTGGGTCCCACCAGCCCGTTCCAGAAGTCTTTATTCCACAAGCGGTTCTTGGCGATCGCCTTGAACGCCATGCCTCCTTCAGTCTTAAGGTCGAGACTCTTGGAGTCCCCGGATGCATTCGGATTGACGGCCTGCGCGAGCTCGTAAAGCGGGCTCCTCTTGTTGTTGTTAAGACAATCGACGCGGTTGAGATAAGTTTGGGGCTGTTGGTAATCGATCATCAGCGCGGCAATTTGCTCCAAGGTGTCGAACGTCAGTGACAAGCACAGGTATGTCTGCCCGTACTTGGGTGTCGGGTCGGCCTTAGCCTGTGGCTCCGCGAATTTCGGCCAGGAGTGCAGCAGCCAATAACCGGTCTTGGTCGCGGTATCAAAGGCTAGCACGCCCTTAGTGTGACCGAGAGCACTGTTGTCCTTCCCGGGAATATCTCCGGGCCTCTCGTCGTTATAAAGGATGTACCCGGTCGTCGAGTCCGGATTGTTAAAGACCGAATCGAGTGTCTTGTTGAGTGCCCCTTGGTCACTGTTCAACACGAAAGGCGATTTCAGAATGTTGCGATTGCTCACTGTCGGCTGTTGGTCGATGGATGAGTCGTAGTAGACGTACTCATATCCCGTCGTCTTGTCGGTATTGGCACCGGCCGAGAGTTGGGGGACTTTGTAGATGAAAAACCAGTCTACTTTTTTGTTGGATTCGTCGACCGCAGTGACTTGCATGGTGACGCCTCAGCTCTATAGAGATGGAAAGTTTTCGACAATGTGCTCCGCGGTCCGCAGTGCCAACGCCGACAACGTGAGGGTCGGATTCGCTGTACCCACCGTCGGGAATGTTCCGCTTCCGACCAAATACAGGTTCGGGTGATCGTGGGAGCGTTGCCACCCGTCGACGACGGATGTCTTGGGATCATCGCCCATGCGATACGTGCCCATGACGTGACCGGCGCCGCCATAAGTAAATAGTTCCGACGTGCCGTCCATCTTGAAGGCAGCGGGATCATCTTGAGGCACACTGGTGAAGTCGGTTGCGCCAAGCTTGCTGAAGATCAATTTCTTCAGCCGAAAGGCGGTAGCAAAACCTTGCTTCGTATAGTCGGAAATATCGTAGTTAATCTTCGGACGCTGCAAACCTAAGGCGTCGAGGGCAGATGACAGCGTGACTCGATTGTTGGGATCAGCGTTCTGCTCGATCGGGAATGCAATCCGAAACTGCCGTGAAATCAAATTCCCCAGAGTCTGGGTAAGATCGCGGCCGAATAGAGCGCGATTGTCGCCCCCCAATCCGGTGAGGCCCTTGGTATTCACGCCACTGAAGTTCATTCCGTTGACAAAATCGAGGGTTGTTACATTTGGATCGGCGCCGAATCGAGCGCCGCCGCCGACCACGGTCGTCCAGCCCTCATTACCTAAGCTCACCCGGAAGGCGGCGCGCTGTGCACGAAACGGACCATCACAGAGTTCGCCGATGCCCGAGGTCACCAGCGGGCCGCGATACGGAAACACCGGCTGCGGCAGAAGTCCCCAGCTGAGATATTGGGGATGGTCCATGAGATTGCGTCCAACCATGTCGCTGCTGTTGGCCACGCCATTGGGGGTCTGCCCTTTACTTTTCGACATGAGCAGGAGCCGCGGCGTCTCGATGCCATTGGCGGCGATGACATAGACCGCGGCCTTGATGACACCGCTCCCGGTCTTCGGTCCACCCTCACGGTCGTAAGTTAGAAAGGTGATGCCGCTGACACGACCGTTCTCGAGCAGGATCTCGCTGGCGACCGCATGATGGACTAGCCTCGCACCGTTGTTGGTCGCCTCATTCAAGGTAATGGTCGGATCGTACTTGGCCTGGATCGGGCAGATAGGAATGCAATTGGTATTGCCCGCACAGGCGCGGCGATTCCGGTACGGCTGGGAATTACGTGCCGCCGGCAGGCTCCGGACCGCAAGTGATGTCACGGACCGCCCCATTCCGAGAAATTGAGTCTCTCCGTCGCCCAAGTGCGCAAGCGCCTGGCCAACCCGTTGGTCAAACAACGATGGCGGGATTTTCGGCATCGGGTACCGGTAGTTGCCCGAGAAGTCGATACCGCAAAAACGCTGCTCGTCGACGTCAGCGGCAACACCCAATTCAGCTTCCGCCCTCTGGTAGAAGGGCTCGATGGTGTTATAGTCGATCGGCCAATCCACAAAGCCAGGCTGATCCTTGCCGTACATGGTCTTCATGCGAAAGTCATTCGGCACGAGTCTCGGCGTGAGACCCATCCAGTGCGCCGTACCGCCGGCAAGGCGCTCGTAAGTACTCTTGAAGGGACGTTTACTCGTACTCTGATCTAGATAGGCCTGGCCCGGATCCTTCCATGTAGACCCGCCCACAGTCATCGATGAAGGCCTGCCGGCCGCCACATTTTTGGGATCGATAAAGTTCTTGTCCTGGAAATCGCGCACTGCTGGCGGGTAAGGACTTTCCGGTACCTTGGAGCTCGCCTCGTAAAAACTCTTCATATAAGCGTTGAAATTCGGCTGGACATCCGGGCCAGCCTCGAGAATGACAACCTTAATGCCCTTCCTGCTCAACTCATTGGCGATGAACGACCCGGCGAATCCAGATCCCACGATCGCGACATCGCACATGATGGATTTGTCGGCCATAACGGGCTCCCTCAAAACTTCGCAGGGCTGAAGAGGTCAACAGGACTATTCGGATCGCGCGGATCGCGCGACCAATAACCAAACTGCAAATTGCTGTAGCCCATCGGGTGCGCGCCCACGATTTGCCATACCAATCCTTGAGTGTATGACTTGGCGGAGAGCACTTTTTGCGTGATAGGAGCGCGAACCGATTCAGGCGAAGCGGCCGCATCCTTGAGATCGCCAGGCTCATACCACGAGCCGAGATACCAGAGCAGAACGATGCTCCGGGCCAGGAATCTCGTGGCGTCGTCGCTCCCGTTGACCTTGGGGATGATGTCGCGAGGCGGGTTGTCTTTGGCAATCTGCAGTAGTTTGGTGAATGAAGACGGCACGGCGTGAGAGTTGATCCAGTCAAAATAGCTATTCTTAATATTGATCGGGTCAACGCCGGGATCCGAATTCAAGATGTCGTTCGCGTCTGCTGAGAATTCTGGTGCGAGAGTTTGCCTGTTCACGCCTGTGAGTGCCTCGGAAAGCAACAGGAAGGCCACCATATCCTGACTGGGATTGGACGTTTGCGCATACGCCAAATTAGACAGCGGCAGGACCACTGCGACTGCCGTCGTGGCGACCGTTCCGGCGAGCATGGCTCGACGCGAGATTTTCCCCGATTGAGTGAGTGGCTCCGTGCTTTCTTCGTTGCGTTCTCGACGTTGATCCATCGACATTCCCCCAGGGTTCTCTTGCGCTACTGCGCCTTTTCCAGCATGAAGGTGAAATCAGATTGGTTCAGGTTCGGCCTACCGGGTTGCGGATTCGAAGCGGTTCTTTGAAAATCCACCGCGTTGCCATGGCAGGCAATACAACTCGAGGAAGCGAGCGGGACGTCCCCTTGGCTGTAGGTCTCGAGTGTTGAGTTCGCCAAAAAAGTGGGCGCGGGCGCACAGGTCATGTCGGGCTGCTTGAGGAAGTCCGTGTTCGGGGCCGGCGTATTCGGACTCTTGTCCTTTAGACTCGTGCAGCTAAACGCGCTCGGCCATTGTGTACTGATTAGCATGTAGTTTTTCCAGACGCTGTTCGACAACATGCTCTGAAAGATGGCGTTCATGTTCTTCGCCGCAGGGGTTAGTGGAGTCTCACGGACGATCTGACTCTTGAACGAGTCATCGTGTCTGAACTTCAACGCCAGAGCCGGATCCGGGTCCCATGGTTTAGGCGGAGTTGCATTCTCTGTGCAAGCGCCCTTGCAATTGACACTATAAAAATTGTATGGACCGTGGAACTTCGTTGCGGTGACCTCATCCCTGTCCGGCACGTTCTTAACATGTTCGAATGACGTCCATATCCACTGTGGTCGAGTCGCCGTTTTATGCACAGCGTGAAACCCAACCAGGCCCAATGTTTCGGGCAAGCAGTTCCGGGCCCCATTAGAAATAGGCGGGGTCAGGACGAGAGCTTTGACCATGTGGAAATTCTTGGCCTGGATCTCGCTGTCGGACAAAATCTTCCACGATACCTTCAACATGAAGGCACCCAGATTGGTGTTGGAATTCGAGCCAGCGGGGAAGTCAACCACGAGGCTTGAATTGGCGGCCTGGCCAGCTTTGGTATTCAGATGGTTCAGCATGATGTAGTCGAACATCTGTCGGTTCATCAGAATGTCGAAGATGGCGTAATGACCCTGTTGGTCGATCAGCGGACCGGTCTTGAACGGCTCATTGAAGCTTTCCTCAATCATTTTCACAATCATTCTCTCGGGCATCTTCTGATGCAGATCGCGGCATTCCGTCGGCATCAATCTCTCACGCTCGGCCTCCATTCCCGCCCTGTCTGTCGGCCACTTTGGCGGTAGCTGATTGGCCGGCAACATGACGTCGAGCAATTGCTTGAAGCTGTTCATGTCCTCCCACACAGTTCGGTCGTCCGGCTGCGCTTGCTCGACGGGCGTCCCATCGACGGGTGAATTCAGAGCAATAAAGGTGCGCCAAGAATAAAAGTCGAACCCACGCTGCAGGTTATCCAACCCTACTGTCTCTTGTCCGCTCGGACTGACTGCTTCCTGACACGGCAGACCGACTCCCAAAATGGATTTCCGGGTCGGGTCGTTGATTGGGAGTAGACCGACCGGCAGAGTCGGCCCAGCCAGCGGGCCCAAGAAAGGATCCTTCTGGCCCTTTAAAGGATCGGGGGTAGGCGGATTATTGCGTATGGGCATGCCTGTGCACGGCAGACCAAGTGAAGTGGCTGCAGGGACGACTGTGGCGGTATTTTGACCCGACGAAGGCGTCGGAAATGCCGACAGCGAAGCCAATGCAAATGTAATTGCGAGTCCCCAGGCAACGATAAACCATTGCGTGTGTCTGCTCAGCCGTATGAGTCTCATTTGTAACCTCACTTCGGGCCGTCAGAAAAATTGCGCAGAGCATAGTCTGGCTCTGCCTTATTGTCAATCAATTAATAGTTATCGAGGGATGTTGAGAGACGACATATTCCGACAACGTCCATATGCGACAAGAAGAAGGGGGTCGGTGATTCAAAATCCTACAAGTGTGCGGTTGCGCAGCCTACATCTTATATTGTGTTACAGACCTAGATCGAATGGTTCACGATCATAAAGAATGGCTCGCGTCAAAGATTCTGAACGATTTGGGTTGTGGTAAGTCCTGGGTACACGCCGACCGGGAAGATAATCTTCCGGTGTAGTATTGCCTCGGCTATACTTCTGAGCGAGGAGAATCGAACATGATTATCGGCGACAGATTGCGAGAGCTGCGCGAGGAGAAGAAACTTTCCCAAGGGGACATCGAGAAACGCACTGGCCTGCTGCGCTGCTATATCTCGCGGGTCGAGAACGGGCACACGGTGCCGGCGATTGAGACGCTGGAGAAGCTGGCGCGGGCGCTCGAGGTTCCGCTCTACCAGCTGTTCTACGAGGGCGAGGAGCCGCCGAAGATGCCGAACCTGCCGAAGCGCACGACGGCGGACGACATCGCCTGGGGAAACTCGGGCAAGGACGCAAAGGTGCTCGGACAGTTCCGAAGGCTGCTCGGTAAGACGAGCGAAAAGAATCAGCGCATCCTGCTGTACATGGCGCAGAAGATGGCAGGGACTCACCGGGCGAAGGCCTGACGATTCCCTTCCCGGCGCGGTTCAGAAACCTAATTCAACATAATTGATCCTTTGCGGAAACTCCAAGTCCCGGACGGTGAGACGCCCGACGATCGGGCGATCACCGACATTGTGTCCGAGTCTTTCTCACGGAGCTTTTTCAAGGGTTGCGGTCAGCTGTACTTCCGATCCCGACTCCACGGTGATCTCCTTCGACCAGTCCTTATAGCCGGATAGTTTTAGTCCCACCGTATGCTTCCCGGGTGAGAGCTTGAGCACCGCGGGGCAATTTCCGACAAAGGCTCCATCCACCAGGACATCAGCATCGGCGGGATTTGAGGAAACGTTCACAGTTGCGTTGGCCGATTCAACCGAGGAGGTAGCGGCCTCGCTTCCGGGAGGACTGCCGCGAGTCTCGCCGTTCTCCGCAGCTTCGGCCGTTACATCGGTCTTAACGCCCACAGGAACAAACTCTCGATCCTTTTCGGCTACCGAAACGGGAACGCCCGTCACTCCTTGGAGTCCCACGAGAATCGCTCGGTAGTTGTCCTTATCTCCCTGCAGCAAGATGCCAGCCGTCTTTTTATCGGAAGTCGTATACTGAATGCCGATGTAATGCAGGCGTGTCTTGTGGAATAGTCCGAACAAAGCGACGGGAGCGACGAGAACCGCTAGGGCCACCATCGTTCCCACGCGACGGTGCGCTTCTTGACCGTAGCTCAGCGAGGTCACCGTTTTCGGGGGAATACGCAACGTCTTCCCATCCTTAAGAGCCAACGTAATCATGTCCGAGGTGATGGTCAGCCGGTTATGCCATTCCTTCGGGTCGACTTTTGAGTCCACCGATCCACCGTTGTACCGGACTCGATCGAAGGTGTTGCCCTGCCCTTGTGCTACGAAAGCAACGGCCAGGAAACACACGAGAAGCCTCTTGAAATGCAGCATCATACCTCCGAGATATGGGCGACCAATCGCGGTGCGACTTTCGAATCTGTCAGCCCTTCTATAACGTCTTCGAAGGTAAGTCAAATGTTACATATATGTCGAGTTACCCCCTTCTGACCAATTGCAGCTCTGGCGAGCTAACGACATTCCGACGACCACGGCGTGGCAGCCATCTGGTTCTTTTTCCCTTCCGACAGAAAGCTCTGTTTCGGATTCCGATATATGTGCCTCCCGTATTTACAAGCGTGAAGGGCCGGTCTCTCACATGACGAAGGGGATCTTCGTTGATCGTCTGAGAGGAGAGGAAGTTTTTCGTAACACAGCCGATTCCCGCAGCGCAATTCGTATTTGTACCGTACCGAACAGTAGTATGTGGGCCGCGCCCGGATTCAATGCCCTTTACCCGACGATGTGGGATACGGCGAACGCTGTAGTGACAAGAGAGGCCTTCTGCCTCAAGCTGCCTTCGTGGACTACAGGAAGATCGTCGAATCGGTCGGCGGGGAATTCCTGGGCGTTCAGAAAGGACCCGAAACGACCCTTATCTTGTTTGCGGACCCGCAGTCACGGAGCACGTTGGCCGTGAGAGAGGAATCGTTCTCTGCCGAGAGCCTATTATGCCGGATCGAAGAAAGCAGGCTGCAATACTCGGACCACGAACAGTGCGTCCCCACTACGAAGCCAGCGACGTGAAGAAGGCCGAGCACGACCGCTGCACAGCGATACCGGCACTCTCTCAGCACCAGGTTCGACGATTTCCACGGAATGGGAGGCTTCTCCACTCATGCCTGACTACTGTGGGGGCTAGGCGTGCACCGGACTGGCCCCGCTTGCTCCGTGGGAACAACCCAAGTCACGCATGGCATCCTCTATTTTCCGAATGTGGCAGTCGATGGTCCGCGACTCGAGCCCCGCCGACAGCTCGCTTGCCCCGATCCACATGGGCTCCCACGATCTGAGCCGCAGCAAAGCGTCTGGATCGGCCTCGGCTCCTGGGATAGCCCGGGCCCTGTCCCGCAGTACGACAAGGGATTCCTGAATGTATGAACTGCCTAGATCGAAGACGCCGCAATCGTTAGTCGTGAGCGAGATCCGAATGCTGAGCGAAAGCGCGATATCGTATGCTTCACGAACTTGCTTCGCACATTCATCGACATCTCGGGCGCTGTTGGCGTGGCGGCCGACATTGGCATAGTTCACCGCCACGATTAAGAATTGAAACATCAGTACCTTTTGCTGCCCCCTTTCGAGCGTAGTCGTCATCGGCTTCACCTGTCCTGTCACATGCATGACCCGAAAAAGGGTGGCGGAATTTCAAAGAGGGACCACCCGTCATTCTCGAACGGCGGCTAAGCGGCTGGGCAGAACCGCTCGGGGTCTATTTCGAGGAAGGCCACTCTTATAGCTGTCGCCAATAGATTTCGTCAATCCGCACTAATACTCAATTTGCGCTTCTCGCCTTAAGGGTTTTCCCCGATTGAATTGCCAGTCCTTCCCATTGAATGCTTCACCTTGGAAGGGAGCGAACACTATGCAGAACGCTCACATTCCTGAGTCTGAACTCCGTGCGCTCATAGCCGAGACGGGACGCCACCTACAACGAATCGCCGACAACATGAGCAGCGTCATGGGTCGGACCCCTAATCCGAAGATTCTTACGTCCCTGGCGGAAGCGCATTCGTTCATAAAGCAAAGCGTCTCCATCCTCCGAGACGCTGAAAAGAAATTGATGTCAGCCGGCGGCTAGCGATTTGCCGAACGCGCGTCATAAGGCGGCTCTATTTCGAGAGGACCGTTCAAGAGAGGCTATCCTGTATAGCTGTCGCTCAAGTTTTCATCAACTCCAAGTCATGCCTGCGTGAATCTACGAAATCGGCACAGAGACGACCTGCGGAAACTTCCCGTGGAACCAGGAACTAACGGACGATTTGGGCCGCCTCGAAGCGGAAAACCGAAGTACCGGCCCGGAAGTGTACCGAAGTTGAACGAACGGACGGTGCGGCGGCATTTACTTAAAACAACTGCGCCATAAACTTCCGCGCGACGCAGCCGATTTGAATATCGGACTGATCGCTGCGTGAAGGCCTTTCGCATTGTCGCTTTGCTCTGCATGTTTGCTTTGGAGGTACACGCGTCTTCATTTGATCCGTCGAAGACGGTTCTCGAGGTGCACGAGCTGAAACTCTTGCGTGCCGTATTCGGAACAGCCGCATGCCTCGATGTGGAGTGCAGATTCCTACTGACTAATGCTCACGTTGCAATGGTTGCGTCACCCCGCGCGATTCACGGAGATCCCGTCGTACAGAGACTCTTGGCCACGGGACCGCAGGACGACGGTGCCGTTATGCAAACCGGCGGAGCGGTCGAGGCCATCTACAATCCCTTGCACGACATCGCCATCTATGAATTGGTTAAGCCAATAAAAGGCTTTCACGGAATGCCATTCAGTCTGGCTCCCCTAACAAACGGCGACCAAGTACAAATCGTTGCGTTCCCTGGAAGAACGACCGGAATCGCAAACTTCTACAGGAAACTGATCACATGGCACGCGACTTACCTTGCCACGAATGTGGATAAATGCTTGCTATTCAGATACGAGGTGTCGGACACGAATCGGCAGATTCGTCCCGGCAGTAGTGGCGGTATCGTAGTACGCGATGGCGCTATCGTCGGCATCCTTAGAGGCATCGTGCCCTCGGACTTGATTGCCGAGGCCGTTCCCATATCGTCGCTGGAAGAGTATCTCGCTAAGGCGAACCCTTACCTGCACGCGCAACTGTTTCCACACGTGGCGGTCGCAGAACCGGCTTCGCTCGACGCGTTCGCACCCTGGACGACGCCCCCGTCAACTCCCGGGGTGTTAGAACGGCGCGCTGCCGAACCGGACGACGTGCAGCGGGTTCGCGCGAAGGCTGAGCAGTTGTACGACTCCATGAAGTACTTGGTGGCCCGAGAGTTTGTCTCATGGAGTGAGAACGATAGGACTCCCAGAATGGAAGTTGCATATGGCTTAAGAGTGAGTGATGGCATCGAGGTCTACACGGACGGCAAACGCGAATACACGCGCGGGATGCCGTTCCCGAACATCAACGGATGGGTCGGGCCCGGAGAATTGTGGCTAAACGCGCCTCGCTACGCCAATGATCTGTCCTTGCGTGTCCGACATGCGGGACCGGTGACCGTGAATGGCAACCCCATCGATGTCTACCAATGGCAAGCGCCGGGAGCGGAATCAAAATTCTGTCAGTTCGAGGACGTCCCGCAATTCCCGTTTTTTCGACATGACACGGTCTCCGACGTGGGTTGCCATGGCGAAATCTGGATCTCCCCTCAAGGTGACATCGTGCGCATATCGGAGGCGTACGATCGCCCGATCGGAAAATGGTCACACTACGAGTCGATTGTCGTGTATGGCAGAGTCATGTTGAACGGCGAATCGCACTCGGTGCCCACAACGATTACGACGCGAGTTCAGTACGGAGGCTCGAAAACGTTCCGCTGCGACAGTATTTTTTCTGATTACGGATTGTGGGGATCGCGCATGCGGCTCGTCCCGAGCAGTGAAACTACGCAATAAGATCTGAGCACGATTTACCCAGCGGACATGCGGCAAGTGAGCTGGTGAGATTCTTCGACGTTCGCGGCATCCCCAAAAAAGCACGGGAAGGTTCCGAATCGGAATCCGATCGCGGGCCGTCCCTCATAAACTTTCGAAGCAAGGTCTCTCCTCTGAGCGTGTTGCGAATCTCGCGTCGTGTGGAACCCTCCATGCAACGTGCTGCCCATAGAGCGCAATGTAGCCCGAAACAATCGGAAAACTTGGCGACCGTCCTGTGTCCCATGCCGCCGTAGTTTCCGAGTCGCCGGGGCACAGGAGGCGCGAATTATGTCGTTTCTAGAAACAAAGCTCATTTCTCGGACTTGGTTGGCATTCGTGATTCGCGGTCTGGTGGCATGGCTGATGATCTCTTCGATGGGATGTGCCTTTACGGGTTCGGCGGGACCGGGCGACACGGCGCCACAGGAGCCGAACGTAGTCTCGCTCGATCCCGAAAACTGGTACTTCTTCTATAGCGCCGGAATCTCGACTCACCCTGTCGCAGACCCCGAGGGCGCGTGGTCATTTGACTTCCCTAGTTCTCTAACTGGTGGACACGTGAACTATCTCGAAACACCGTTTAACGCGACAACGGCTCTCCACAATGTGACCATCACCTTCCGCGTAGATAACAGTTCCGCTCAATACGTGGTGATCGACAAAACCGACCACCTGCCGGCAACGTTTCGATTGCTCATCGAACGCCAGAATGACAACCTCAGTGACCCTAACGGTCGCTGGTGGTCTCAGGCGAGCATGTATGACCTTGGCTCGCACGATAATCAGACGTTGACGATCAGCGTGCCGCTGACATCCGACCAGTGGACCAATGTGGTGGGCCAGCAGGATGCACAAGCGTTTGCCCAGACGCTGGCAGACATCGGATGGGTCGGACTGACCTTCGGAGGCCAATACTTCGCCGGACACGGTGTCGCAATAAGCAGCGGCAATGCGAAGTTCGTCCTAATCGATTACAGCGTCAATTGAACTTCGATCGGCATTAAGCAATTCCCGTGGGATGACGAATCGGCTGAGCATTGCTTGCTTTTCCCCTTTTCGGACGGCGCGGGTTGCGAAATGAAACGGCTCACGCAACGTGGCATGGTTAAAGCCTTTTAATCAGCATGGCTTCTGGATGCCGCGATTCGGCCCCTAAAATGCCTGATCCTCATTTGCGACCAAGCACGTGCTCAAGAACCGCGTGATGCTTTAGCAAGTCGAGCAAGTCGCCCAGAAACTTTCCGTTTGTAGAGGTGTGCCTGGGGGCCATGTCTCATATCGAAGGAGCGAAGGCCGCGGCATGGGACGCCGCTCAGAGGACTCGAACCGTCTTTGCGGTTCGCCTTGTTCTATGCGGCAAGCAGTGGGAGATCGCGATGAGCATTTCGGACCGGGCTCCATTACAAGATGCATTGCTACCCGAAGCCAGGCCCCGTTGGAGATCGTTCAGTTTCGGAGCCCTCCTACAAACCGCCGTTATTCTCGCCCTCTTGTCGTTACCGTTGCTTTTTCCAGACCGCGTCATGGACTTCCGCAGGTACATGGCGACGGTCATCACACCCTCACCGGAGATTGTAAGTGCTTGGAAACCCCAGCCAGCCCGATTGAGAAAGTTCCCGTCCGCACGAAGTGAACCGCGTATTGCTTTACCAGTGGTGCCATCGATTCCAGCGCCTGTGGCATCAGCCCCGGTAATAGATCGGGCCAGAACAGCCATTAGCGCCGACGCTCCTGATATCGCGGTCCAGCAGCCAGTTGTGCTCGCTCTGGACACCGCGACGGTTCCGAATCTCCAAAGGCCGCGCCCAGACGTTCGGACAGGTGGGTTCGGAGATCGTAATGGACTTCCGAACGATGTGCGATCGACGCGCGTGTCCGACATCGCGCAACTCGGGAGTTTCAGTCAGTCCGGCACTGCCAAGCCCGGCGAAATCCGGGCGTCGTCCCAAGGATCGACGGGAACGGACTCCGTCCGTCAGGGACTATTTCCAGACGAGAACGCAGCCAGAGTCGGTCAGAGATCGAGAAAAAGCGATGAAGCATCGACGCGAGCCAGACCCGTCGAGATTCTATTCAAGCCGACACCGATATACACCAGCGCGGCGCGATCGAGAAAGATCGAAGGCGAGGTGCTCCTTGAAGTCCGCTTCTCCGCTTCGGGCCAGGCGACAGTCGTGAGAGTTGTTCGTGGTCTTGGATACGGATTGGACGAGGCCGCCGAAAAAGCCGCTGGCCAAATCAAGTTTCGACCGGCACAGGACGATGAGGGTCTTGTAGTCGATTCGACCGCGATCGTTCACATCGTATTCGAGTTGGCCTACTGAAAGGGGGAGTAAATATGTGGGCATCGAAACTTTGGTCCGCAGTGACACTAGCGGCGCTCATCGCCTCCGCAAGCATGACGCAACAGGCACGGCCCACCACTCGACCCAATTCTGGCGCTCGGAGCAGCGACGAACAGTCGTCAACACCCGAGGGGAAGCCATCGGCCTTTGACAGGATTGTGGGGCAAATCATTGGGCGCGAGCAAAATGAAATCACGGCTTTCGCGCTCTACAAGCCCATTATCGAGACCTATATCCAGCAACTGAAGCCGGACAAAGACATCGGTTTTCTGCCCGATCATGACGCTTATTTCATCGGACAGGCCGACCTCGCTCGGGGAGTTGCGGTACGCTCGATGCTACCGCGGGTAGGAGGTTCACTCGGCGTCCTTAGCCCCTGGAATGAGGGGCCCTGGAATTCCGCTGGTTTCTTACAAATGATCTACGTCGACAGAGACGACTTCGATCGCGAGCATTACGAGTTCCACTATGCGGGCCGAGACTTCCTCGGCGAAGTCCGATGCCTGATGTTCGACCTCACGCCCACTCACAAATCCGGGAAGGGTCGCTTTGAAGGCCGCATTTGGGTAGAGGACCACGACTACACGATCGTTCGTTTCAGTGGCGTTTACGTCCACGGCAAATTGATGGCCCACTTCGACAGCTGGCGACTGAACGTGCAGCCGGATCTATGGCTGCCGGCCTATGTCTTCGTCGAGGAGTTGAAGCCGGTGGCCATGGGACAACCTCGCTTCAAGGCTCAGACTCATTTCTGGGCCTACAGCGCCACAGCAGCATCCCACGAAGATGAATTCAGCGACCTGCTTGTCGAAGGCGACAACAAGCAAGTACAAGACGACAGCGATCACGAGCACGATCGCTCCCCGGTTCAGGAAGAGCGCGAGTTTGAGCGGGAAGGAGAGGATAACGCCATCGATACTCTGGTCCGCGCGGGGCTGATTGCGCCCGAAGGGGATGTGGACAAGGTTCTCGACACCGTGCTCAACAATCTTGAGGTGACGAACCATCTCGACATCGATCCCGAACCTCGCTGCCGAGTCATCCTGACCAGCAACATCGAGTTATTCGCTATCGGGCACACGATTGTACTGAGCCGCGGACTCCTGGATGTTCTTCCCGATGAACCGACACTTGCCCTCATGCTCGCCCAAGCGCTGAGCGAAGCGATGGCATCGAAAGGGGCCATAAACCAGTATGGCTTTTCCGACGTACTCCAAACTCCATCCGACCAAGCGCTAAAAAGGTTTTCGTTCAAAGAGAGCCAAGAAGACTGGCAAGCAACGGGCGCGAAGGCTCTGGAGATCATCGGAAATTCGCCATACCGGAGCAAGCTCGGGACCGCGGCCCTCTTCTTGCAGCAGTTGAGCGAGGAGTCCAAGCTACTGCCTCATCTGATAGGCCCGCATCTGGGCAACGAGGTATATCCCATTGCCGCGCTGGTCAATTCGGGGCCGAGGCTGGAGCCCGACAAGACAGATCAGATTGCGGCCCTTCCCATGGGCTCTCGCATCAGGCTCAACCCGTGGAACGACAGAATCGAAATGATGAAGGCGGCGCCTGTGAAGCTGCTTTCCGCGCGAGAAAAGATGCCTTTCGAAATCACGCCGTTCATGCCCTATCTGTCTCGCTATCACGACTCCAGTGGGGCGGCGAACACTGCGCCGGTGGCAGTGAGCAGTGAAGAGCCGTCACAACCGCCGCCCAACAGTCAGTAGATTGAGCGCCTCGAATCTCAGGGAGCTTTCGACTGCGACGCTCGGTGCGCTGGCTCGTATGCAATGAACCGAACCCCGACGTGGGAAATATCTTCGCAAGAGTCGCGGAGCTGTACGTGAACCACTTGACCACTCCAACGCCACTCAGGGGATGGCTTCCCGATAACTTCCGGTGGTACCTTCAGGAACACACTGACCGCGTTTCCGACGACGAGAGCCTTGCTTGTCGAAAAGCAAATACCTCCGGGCGAAAGATTGAGGATTTCGCCGAAACACATATCGGCCGCCGCTGAAGCGCTTGCCTGAAAAGTTACCGGGATTCTGATGACGTAGCGATTCGTTTGGCGACGTTCGCAACTTTCCACGGGAGATACAGCTCCAAATTTCACGCTAGACATGGCGGTGCCTCCTAGCTGGGTGAGAGGGTCCCTGCTTGTTGTGCTAACTTTCGATTAGAGATGCCCTGCGCTGCCCTGCTCCGCCCGAGCGTTCAGGATGACGACCCGAGTCGTTCGAGGCGTCCTTCTTGCGATTGTCGGGCCGGGACGTGGCCGTCGATGTGGCCTGGACAATAGAGTTGCGTCGGGAATATGTCAATTCGCATTATTACTGAAATGCTAGCTACGTATTACTCCAATACCAGCTACGCAGTGTATCGGGTGATCGTCGGAGGATTTCTTCTTATTAGGGGGGAACCGCCTCCACCTGGGCAAGGGGGCAAACAAGCGCGATGTCATCCTCCGAATCTTCGATACGAAATCTCGGTGCCAAAGAGTCATAACCGGAAAGCAGCGGGGCATGGGCAGGTCATGGATGAACACCCCCTAATTCTCGAACCCCGGCCAATGAGCAGCGGCACGGACCGTCGATTCGAAGCACCTACCGGGACATGTGAGTACGGTGACCGCTGTAGTGACAAGAAGGCCCCCTCCGCCTGAAACTCACGTCCGGTGAAGGCGCCACTTGGATATGTTCGGTGCGAGGTTTGTCCCAAGCAGAACTATGACATTTGTCCTTGGTCGCATGGGTACATTCGGCCCCTAGCATCGACTCGCATTTGCGCGTATTACTGGCGTCCCTATGATGCCTGTCCACAAGCGGAACCGCTCGGGTGCCCGGTTCAACGAACGTCTGGTCAAGCGTTACGAGCAGTGGATGGTGATTCAGCAATACAGCGTCGGGACGAAATACGTTTACAGGCAGACGCTGCGTCTGTTCGTCGATTTCTTGAAAAACAAACGAGTCATAGATGTCGGTCAAACGGAGGTTCGCAAGTTCCTCTTACACTTGGCCGAGAATGGTGTATCTCTCATCAGCGCCCGACGTCATCTCCTTGCGCTGCGAAGATTTTACGATTTTCTGAATCTCGGAGGCTTGGTCAGCTATGTTGCTCCACGCTTTCTTGTCGTTCGTCAGAAACCTGTTAGAACGCAGCCGCATCTGAGCGAGGAAGAAGTCCAGAGGCTGATCGCAGCCGGCGAGACACCGCGCGAAGAAGCAGCTTTGGAATTCTTTTATGGCAGCGGTTGTCGTCTCGGTGAGGCGCTAAGACTGAGGATAGGCGACTTGGACCTCAAGGCGCGCACAGCTCGCGTTACGGGCAAATACGACAAGACAAGGATCGTCCTATTCACGGAACGTGCGGCGGAGGCACTTCGCAAATACATTGGTGAGCGGAAAGTCGGATACGTATTCAAGCAGGAATATCCTCCTCGACGGGGCCATCTGTACATCAATCAGGGATCGTGGGAGGGACGCTGGTACAACAAAGAAAAAGGATTCCGAATACGATACCTCGGCAGGGTCAGAACAATGTCCCGTGAAAAGGCTCGCCAAGCTTTCGATGAGGTATTGAAGAGCGTGCCGCCAGGTCGGTTGGTAACGGATCGTCCGCTGACACCTATGACCCTCGGGAAACTTGTGCGTGAGGTCGGCTACCGAGCCGGGCTGCCTCGTGCCCACGCACACATGCTCCGTCGGAGTTTCGCGACCCATTTGCACGAAAATGGTGCAGAGTTGATGGCGATTCAGAGGCTACTCGGCCATGTGAATATCGAAACGACCGCAAAGTACGCGAACCTCAGCGCGTTCCGATTGACGGACGTATTCGAGAAGTGTCACCCGTTTGGGAAATTCCACGTCAAGGGTAGCCCGAGTACCGCGGAAACAATCCATGCGTAAACGCACTCCAAAGGATCGGAATCCTATCGGCACAGAAGATCTTTTGCTCCAACCATGGTTCCTGTCAAAGGCAATTGCACGCAAGATGCAAAGCCTTCTGCCTCCCAATTTCCGACAACGCCTGCGAGATATGTTTGACGACTATGGTTGCTTGCGGTGTGGGCGCAAGCATCTTCCTTATCAGTCGAACGGCATGTGCCGCAAATGCAAGATGGATGTTTTCCATAGGATCAGAACGTCGGCTAACCGCCGGTTGACGGGACGACTGGCCGAGAGCTATGGAAAAGACTTCATTGCCAAGGAACAGGGGGCTAGGAAATTACTTCACGAGTTCTCACGTGTTGCTACAACGAGACGAAAACGAGTTACAAAAGTAATCGATCTAGGAAGTCCGGTGGCCGCAGCCTTTGAAACCTTATCGTAAGTTTGGCGTCAGCGAGTCCGAGGCGATGATTACAATACCTTCTATTCTGCCCTTGGCGAATTAGGATTGCACAGAACGGCAAGGCGAGCCCCATTGAACCCGACGCCGATTCCTCAATTCCAGCCGCTCGAAATACTGTTTCGCAAACTCGTGTTTGACCCGGTCCGCGAGAAATCCCCATGACACACAGTCCGATCGGATTGGCCCGAATTCTGTGGCGTCGTATGGAGGCAATGAAAACCCATTCCGCTAGCTCGTTCGGCCTGACAGAGCCAGAAAGGGCTCCTAGATGGCGCTCGCTTGCGTAAACGCGCCATACGCTTCAGCACTCTCTTGAGCCTTAAACCAATCTTGAGGTTCTCGCAGCCACAGAATTAACTACACGAGACCAACGAAAGCTGTTCAAACGGCGAAAAAACAATCTCTTGGCACCCTCGCACTGCTGGTTTCAAACCAGACGGTCGAATTTGCGCGACGCCCGAGAACACGAGGGTTTACATCGGAAGAGGGGCTCGAACTCTCTGCTTAGTAACATAAGCAACATTAGCCTTTCCTTGACTTCGCAAATTCCGCCGCATAGCTTTGCTAGCCATATTTACAAAACAGGTCCTGAAAGGAGTTCGCGTGCATTTCTTTCGACCCGGCCGCCTCCTGCTGTTCGTCCTATTCCTTTGCGCGTCGACTTCGGCTCAACAACCCACTTCAACGACGGTGACAACGAGCGATCCGCAAGCCGTCGCGCTCTTGCAGGAATCCGTTTCTGCTTTCGGGAGTCTTCCGCCGCTGGATTCCAGGGCAAACGGGAATGTAACGATCACGGCGGGATCGCTCACCACTCAGGGCGCCGTCACCATTTTGACCAAAGGAACTGCCGAAACGTCCATTCAGTTCCAAATGTCCAACTCGACTTGGTCCGTCATCTATTCGAACGGGCAAGCGAACCGGGTGGAGTCCGGCACTGCCACCGTCCTGCCGCTCGAACTTGCCGCCTCCAGCCAGTGCCTTTATTTTCCCCTGCCCTATCTTGCTGGGCTCCTCGGCAATCCAAACGTCGTCCTTTCCTTCGTCGGGCAAGAAGCCATAGATTCGACGACCGCAAATCATATTCGCGTTCAAAACACCTTTGCCTCGTCGCCCGCGTTTCAGTCTCTAGCGGAGTTCAATACCGCCGATGTGTGGCTCGATGCCACAACCGCATTGCCGGTGAGAATTTCCATGATCCGGAGATACGCCGGTGGAGCGTCGCCCAAGATTCCCGTTTCAGTCGTTTATTCAAACTATCAGGTCGTTTCCGGCGTGCGATGTCCCTTCTCCATCCAAGAATACGTGACCCAAACATTGTGGGCCACAACGACCATTGATTCCGTGAGCTTCAACACGGGCTTGACCGATGCGAATTTTCCTGTGACGCAAGAGGGCAACTAAAATGAAGAAACTCGCTCTCTTACTCGGACTGATACTGCTCCCGGCCGCCCTTTTTGGCCAGAACACCGGAACAGGCCTACCGCCGTTCGGTTCGTTCACATACGGCGGGTTCGACACTGTGAACAATCAGAACCTGAACGCGGTTTTCTCTATTCCGGTGGTGTATAGCGGCGGTCGTGGAATGCCGCTCGGTTTGTTTCTTGTCTATAACTCGAATGTCTTTCAGATTGTGAACAACACTTGGGCCTCTGTAACAGACACATCTGGAAATCCAACCTGGGGTTGGGTCAAGGACATGCCCCGCGGCGGGTACGTGCAATGGAACTCTGCGAGTTTTTCCGTAAAGTGTGGCGCGGGCTGGTGTCCCACGACGCACTATTACAATTACGTGTATGTGGACGCGCTGGGGACGGCCCACCCGACGCCTCTCAATTTTACCGTCACCAACGGCACCCAATGGGCCGGCACTTTTACGGGGTCTACCACCGATAACACTGGCTACTACCTTGATGCGTCCACCCTTCACCCTTACGCAAAGGTGACAGGACCTGGCGGACAGTTGGTAGCCAATGGAACCGGCACCGGGACCAGCACCGCAGTGGACGTGAACGGAAATTACATCACCAAGACCGTGGTGAGTTCGACGGAAACCGACTGGACGGATTCGGTTGGCAACAAAGCCCTAAAAGTTCTTTATTCGCCCAACAACACGAATCCGACTCAAATTCAGTATAAGTTTCTGGATGGCACAGGGGCCAACAATTACCAGACCATTACCCTGACGCTCACCAGTACGAACGTCAAGACCGCGTTTGGCTGTACAGGCGTCAGCGAATATTCGGGCACCGTGAATCTGCCCACCGAGCTCGACATTCTGACGCCCGGCGGGGCAACGCTGAAATACTTGTTCGCATACGAGCCCACCCCGGGCAATTCGGGCTACTACACGGGTCGCATCACGAAGGTAACACTGCCTACCGGCGGCTATTACGAGTATAGCTATCCGGGCACGAATGACAGCATTGACTGCTCTGATGGGACCACCGTTAGCCTGAATCGAACCGTGAACGACGGCACGAACTCGGCCACATGGAATTTTGTCCGAAACCTCAGCGGCTCCAGCACTACCTTGACGACTCCGCAGCTCGCCGATACACCGAATGCCTACGACACGGTTTACCTGTTTAACAGCAGCGGAGATGAGACGAGGCGGTCGATTTACAAGGAGTCTCCCGGCGTCAACGTTCTCCGTACCATCAACACGCTGTGGGCCTCGAATGGCACGCCCGCCTCGACAGTGACGATACTCGAAGACCATTCCACTAAAGCCGTCCAGGACACGACATATGATTCGAACGGTTTGCTCGATTCCATTTCCGAATATGATTGGGGGACAGGTGGTGGAGGAGGCCTATTGCGCACCACTACGTATACTTACATAACCGACACCAACTACACGAGCCGCAACATGCTGAATCTGGTTTCGTCCATACAAATTAAGGACGGGAGCGGCGCGGTTCAATATCGCCAGGACACGAGCTACGATGATTTCCAGATCACGAATTGTCCAACTGGAGCGGCCCAACACGACGATGCAGACTATCCGTGTAGTTTGAAATACCGGGGGAATCCAACCACGGTGACCACGTACCAACAACCGGGGACGCAGGGTGGCGCAATCGTCAAGACCTTGAGCTACGACGTCTTTGGCAATCAGTTGACCGCGCAGCTCAATTGCTGTCAGCAGAAGACGTGGAACTATTCGGCGACGACGGAATACTCCGAGCCCGACTCGATCGTTAGTGGCTCGTCACCGACGCTGACTACCAGCTACACGTATAACTCCTACACGGGGCAGACGCTGACAAGCAAGGATCCCAATAATCAAATCACGACCTACTATTACGATTTCCTCCGGCGGCCGACAAAGGTAGTGCGGCCTGACAGCAGTGCGGTTACGTACGATTACGACGACACGAATTTCACTATGACGACGGAGACGCCTGTAGACTCGTCGAGATCCGTGCAAGAAGTCACGGCCTTGAACAAATTCGGGCTTCCGGTGACGGTGACCACCGAGGATGTGGGCGGTACCCTCTATTCCGAGGTAGGCACTGAATACGATTTAGCGGGGCGCGCGTATGGGACCAGCAATCCCTACACGGGAAGCCCTTCCTATTGGACAACGACGCAATTCGACGTGTTGGGCCGCCCAAAGTCATTAACGCTGCCCGATGCCTCGGCAACGACCTACTCGTACGTCACAAACACCGCGATCATCACAGACCCGGCGGGGAAGCCGCGCGAGATCGTCGTGGATGGCGCGGGACGCCTCAGCGCCGTGTACGAGCCGGATCCGAATAACGGTAATTCGCTTACGCAGGAGACTTCGTATGCTTACACCGTCCTGGATAAGCTGGCGAGCGTCACAGAGGGCTCGCAAACGCGCACGTACAACTACGATGCGCTGGGAAGGCTCACGAGTGTTGCGCTCCCGGAGACTGCGGGTGCCGCAACGACCTTCACCTACGATAACTATGACAACGTGCTCACACGCACCGATCCGCGAGGCGTGATAACAACTTACGGATACGATGGACTCAATCGCCTTACGAGTGAGAGTTACACTATTCCCCAAGGAAGCGGCGTCGCATCGACTTCGAGCGTTTCGTATACCTACGGGACGAGCTCGTCACAGTTCAACAACGGTCTCCCAGTTACGATGATCGACGGTGTGGGATCGGAGAGTTACACCTACAATAACCTGGGCGAGATGACGCAGTTGCAGAAGATAATCGGCAGTAACACGTACACGACAAACTACCAGTACAACGAAGCAGGCGAGCTGACACAGATTACGTATCCTTCGGGGCGAGTGGTGCAGCAGAGCGTGGACGCCATTGGGCGGTTATGTGCAGTGGGCGCTTCGGGCAGTTCGTGCTCAAGCGGAACCTCGTACGCTTCTGGTTTTTCCTATGACGCGGCGTCGCAAGTCACTGGGATCAAATACGGGAACGGGATTTACGGTTCGTTCGGGTTTTCTTCGGACCGGCTGCAGATGACCTGCCTCGATTATTCCACGACCAACCGGAACGGGACGTGCGCGCATGACTCGACGACCAAGTTTGGATTGAACTACTCCTACGGCTCGGCGGGAGGCAACAACGGCCAGATTGCGGAAATCACGGATAGTCAGGATTCTGGCCGCGATGTGACGTACACATATGATGCACTAGCGCGCCTCGCCACCGCCGTGACGACAGGTTCAACGAGTTATCCTCAGTGGGGATTGCAGTGGAAGTATGATAGGTATGGCAACCGGACCGACCAGATCGTGACGGCGGGAAGCGCACCGTCGAGTTCACTCACCTTCGCAGACCCCGGCGGCGCCCAAACAAATCACCCGGATGGGTACTCGTTTGACCTAAATGGGAATATGATTAATGACGGTCAGAACACGCTCGTCTACGATGCTGAGAATCACGTAACCAGTAGCAGCGGCTCGCTCGGTTCGGGGGCATACAACTACGATGGCAACGGACTGCGCGTCGAAAAAGTATCTGGCAGCACTACGACCGTATATGTCTTCTCGGGCTCGAAAGTGATTGCGGAATACGACAACGGCGCTGCACCCTCTTCTCCTACGCGGGAATACGTCTATTTGGGCGGCAATCTGCTGGCCAAGATCGACGACTCCGGCACGACGTACTATCATCCTGACCAGCTCTCCAACCGCTACATTACGGATGCCAATGGTAACTATGCGGGCGAGCAGGGACATTACCCGTACGGCGAGCAGTGGTACGCGCACAACACCACAACGAAGTGGGCGTTTACGACGTACGAGCGGGACGCGGAGAGCGGGAACGACTATGCGATGGCGAGGGAGTCCGTGAACCGGCTGGCTCGGTTTTCCTCTCTCGATCTGCTGGCAGGCGACCCGACTAATCCCCAATCGTTGAATCGATACCCCTATACCATAAGTGATCCCATCAACCTTGTTGATCCGACGGGGAGTCAGCTTATATTCGTCGGGGCTTGTGCCTATTGGAACGTCACTTACTCTGTGGATGGTGTGCTGGAAGGGACAGATTCCACGTCTCTCGGATGCTTCGGAGGCGGCCAGAGCCTCATCGACAACGGAGGGGGGGTAGTAACCCACCGGGTTCAGGCGGCAGCGGGCGCGGATGCCTCCCCGTCATAGGCTGCATCGACTCCCATCCTCCTGCACCGCCACCACCACCGAAGTGGAAGGACTGCCTCAAGGCGTTACGAGAAAACCCGAATGAGCAGTTTTCACAGGGGCTGCTCAACGCTAGTGATAACTGGAATGCGCTCCAAGCTGCTTCCGAAGCCAATGGCGTCGATCCAACACTGCTGGCGTCTATCGCTCTGCAAGAGTCTGGTTTCAACCCAGGAGCAATCCAGCGAAATGGGCAAGGCGTTGGAGCGTTCCAGATTGATCTGGGGCAAAATGGCGGAGTTACAATTGCGCAAGCACTAGATGTCGCATGGTCCGCCAACTGGGCCGCGCAGAATATCGCTCACTCGTATGGTATCTACGTCAGTAAATATGGCCCGACGCTCGCGATTGCTGGCGCCATTCGGAGTTATAACGCCGGGCATATAGGTCTAACGTCCATGATGTTGGCTACGGACTATCTACCCTACCTGGACGTAGGAACCAATCCCCACCTCGGAAACTATGTGAGTAGCGTAATCAACATATGGACGAATTGTTTCTGATCAGAGTCTCGGGAGAATCCTTGTAAATGTCACGCAAATATGGTGTCAGACGTATACAGTTGTCGTTTTCCGCGTTGGCGCTTGTATTTGTTCTGAGTTACGCTGGGGCCATTTCTAAGGGGTTCCCCGGATTTGAGGATCAGGGCACGTTGAATCCTCGTGGCTCCGGGGACTGGCTTGTTGTTCCAGGCAAGCGCGCCGGTGCGGTCGCTCTCGGTCAGAATGGGGCCGATATTTTTGAGCTTTTTCCGAAACCATCTATCGGCTCGTATAGACAGCCTGGTCCGTTAGGTTCCGAGTGCGGAACAGCATACACGATTGGACTACTTCAGGATGCAGCACACCCAGGCTTTCTCGATGTGTTCGTGAAGGACGGTAAGATAGCCGAGATCGAAGCGGACGGGGCTCGATATCACACGGCTGCGGGAATCGCGAGCAACAGCTCTCCCGAAGAGGTTCGGCTTCACTACGATGGATTGCGGGCCTATCTTTTTCTGGGTGGATACTACGAGGCCTTGAACGAAGGTCCTCTGGTTCTTTGGGAGAACGAGAAACAGGGATTGGCTTTCAGCCTTGCGTATCCCTCGCGAGGCGACAAAGCACTATCAGTGTACACGATGATCATCTTTAAGCCAGGGGCGTCCTTTTGCGTACAAGGTTCGATTTTCCCCGATGCTGATAGGTGGGGCAAACTGCCGCCTTACAGCTTGGGAACTCCGACTCACAGTATCTAGGTGTGGCTCGCTAAAACTCTTGATTTCGCTACTCTGAATTGGCCCTGTCCCTCGCCAAAATCTCATCCGCGCGAAAAACGGAGCGAGTTCCCGTTGCGAATGCGGGATCCACACGCGAATTGAACCAGATTGCATCGGATCGACGGCGCAGTTCTCAGTGCCAGAAAGCCGTAAGCGTCTGGTGTGAACCGTCTGGACGGTCGTGACACCCAGCGGGGACGATGGCCTTTGTGGACACGATGGTCGTGTCCACGAGGGTGAATCGTGGACACTACGCAAACTGAACAAGCAAGAGGCAGCGGGTCGAGGCCACCGAAGCGATATCGCACGGTAGAGGAGAAACGGCGGATCGTCGAGGAGACGCTTCGACCTGGCGCTTCGGTCGCGCGTGTGGCGCGAGCACACGGAGTGAACGCAAACCAGGTCTTCGGCTGGCGGCAACAGTATCGGCAAGGACGGCTGGAACGGAAGGCAGGCGAGGAGGCGAGTCTGCTGCCGGTTCGCGTGACGAACGCGACGTTGGCCGAGGGATCGGCCGGTGCGTGCACACGCCGAACTGCCTCCGGCATGATTCATGTGGAGCTGCCGAAAGGGCAGTTGCGGATTGCCGGGCGCGTGGACGTCGAGGCGCTCCGCGTGGTGCTGGAGAAGTTGCTCGGATGATCGGGCTGCCCTTCGTGCCTCAGGGTGAACCGGCAGGGACGCGCATCTGGATCGTGGCGGGTGTGACCGACATGCGGCGCGGATTTCTGGGCCTGGCGGCGATGGTGCAGACCGCTGTCCCTCGCCAAAATCTCATTCGCGCGAAGAACGGAGCGAGTTCCCGTTGCGAATGCGGGATCCACACGCGAATTGAACCAGATTGCATCGGATCGACGGCGCAGTTCTCAGTGCCAGAAGGCCCTCGGCTGGCCCGGCATATATAAGGATGGAGCTCGGGCGCGCGGTTCAGGGTCAACACACTCCGGTCAGGCAGCCCGTTCGTAACGGTGATGCAATCCGCCGAGCCGATTCAGCGAGACGATACGACCGGAATTCGGGGAAGGAGTTCTCCCCGCCGGTGTTCCCTTCCCGAGTCCAAGGTGCGTGCGATCTTCGTGGTAGTAGCGCACATATTCAGTGAGCAATCGCTTCAGATGCCCCTCGTTCACGGCGATCACGTGATCCAACAGGTCCCTGCGGCAGCTCTGCACCCAGCGCTCTGCCACACCGTTCTGCCAGGGACTCTCAAACGAAGTCCGCACAGGCTGCATGTTGAGGGATCGCACCGCTGCGGGAACCTCAAACCCGTACTTCGCGTCCCGGTCGAAGATCAGGAATCGGGGCGCCACCCCGAACGGAAAGGCTTCCCGCAACTGCTGAACGGTCCAGCCGCTCGTCGGGTGCTTCGTGACGTTGAAATGCAGAATCCTCCTGCGGTCGTGGCCAATCACGAAAAAGCAGTAAAGTACGCCGAAGCTGACGGTCGGAACCGTGAAGAAGTCCATGGCAGCGATGGCCTCGCGATGGTTGCGCAGAAAGGCCGGCCAACGCTTGGCCGGTTCAGGGTCTCTGGGCGCCCGCCTCATCCACCTCGAAATCGTTCGCTCCGAAAGGTCGAAACCGAGCATGAGCAGTTCCCCATGAAGGCGGGGCGCTCCCCAGGTTGGATTCTCCGTGACCATGCGGAAGATCAACTCTCGAACCTCCTTCGGAACCTGCCGTCGCCCCACTTGCCGCCTGACTTTCGAGATCAGTCTCCACTACATCTGAAAACCGGCCCGATGCCAGCGGACCACCGTCTCGGGAGTGACCACGACAAGCGCCTCCTTCCACTTCGGCCAAAAATCGATGCAGGGCAACCCAGAAGAGCTTGTCGAGAGCGCCGAGCATCGGCCGACGCCGTCGCCGTTTCAACACCGCGAGTTGCTGGCGAAACACCAAATTCTCTACGACCAGACTCCCATGACGGCGAAAGAGGCGAGCGAACGCTCCGAAGCAGAGCGAAAAAAGGTTGAACATGGCGCGGAGTTATACCAGACGGCCTGAAGACTGCGGGCTGTATGCTGTTCATTCTTCGCACTGCAAGCATTTTGGCGAGGGACAGGGGTTCACCTCACAGTGGTGTGGGCGATTTTGTGACTGTCAGAGCCTCCAATGACCGCGAAGTTCAATCGGCTTCCGTCAGCGAGCCGCAACAGATTCAATACGAATGAGTTGTAAGCAACAAAATCCTACAATCTCCAATAACTGCTAGAATCTGGTTCGGGACCAGGAGGCCGGTGGTTCAAATCCACTCGCCCCGACCATTCTTTTCAATATCTTGCGATGACTAGAACACCTGGTGTTTCGCCTACGTGTAGTCGAAATTGTAGACGGAGTGTGCACAAGGCACTGACTAGGAGGGGACATGAAAGAGATCGCGTTTGGAGCTGTTTTGCTGCCCGTAACTGCCTTCTGCGTCGCGGGTCTAATAGAGTTGAAGTCCAAGACGAGTGCTGCCGTAAAACTGGCACGAATCACGTTCCCTGTCCTCGGAATCGTAGCATTTGCATTTTCGCTGTCACCGCAAACCTTTACCCAAGCGGCTACCTCTTACCCGGAAACATTTGCTCGCGTGATGACGCTGCTCTTTGCACTAATAGGGTGTTCCGGGAGCTTTGTGTGTTATTCGCGTCGGATTAGTTCGGTCTTGGTAGCCACTGGCGCGCTGATGATGGCCTTCTTCTGTGCCTTCCTCAGCCTAGCTACGACGTAAGAATCAGCATCTAGAAAGAATGATGCATCCATGAGGATGGGAATATGGGGAACAGCGCGTTCCTAAGACTCCTCGCCATATTTTCATTCTGTGTTCTACGAGTAGAGTCCCACCAGGCAGACCGGGCACATACCCGACAGGTTGAACCGGCGAGATTCCTGACACTGGCGGGGTGGGAACATGCTTTGTTGGAACCAAATCGTGACATCATCCAATTCCGTCGTTACATGATCACACTAAACCGCGAGACTCATTCACGCCGAGCAGGAACGTGAGGGGCTGGCGCAGCCCTTCGGTTTTCGGAAGGGTGTGCGACGTGACGCCGCCTCGGAGGTGGCTCGCCCTTTCGGCTATGGTGGTGCCCACAATCTCCGCCAAAATTTCAACTGATTGCTGCCTCATACCGTCTCCCTAGTTGCAACCCAGATATCGAACGCAAAGCGATTCTATCGGATACCTCTGCGTACTCTAAGCCTTGATTAACGTATTACGAAAGGGTGGCGGATAATAGACAATGGCGGATAATAAACAATGTTGTGCGTATAACTTATACAGTCATTTTATCGCTGTTTCAGGCACTCTTTTGGAGTTTGCCCCGAGTGAACTCGAGGTAGGAACAGGGCTTCGCTGCGGTTACAAGAGTCTCCGCCGACCTCTTTTCGAGGCGGGGACACATGCTTCGGGAACACGCCGCGCTCGACCGGCCGCGGATTATCTTAGGACGATATCAGACGGCTCGCCGCTCGCCGAATTGAATCGCATCGTTGCCTTTATGTCCTCTTCCGTGGGATTGACGAAAACGATTTCAGTTGCGAGCCCGTCTCCATCGGAAACGGTGGGCAATTCGATGCCCCAGTTCTGCTTCGGGGTGGCGGCAACGAAATAGCCAAGCTCATCCTCGATCAGTTCCCCTCGAAGATTCGTCGTGATGCGCTTATTGCTGATCGCGACTGGAACGTCGCTCCACAGACGGACGGTGCCTTTGAAAGACTGGAGATTGAAGAGATCGGCCAGACTCCACTGCCGTTGCGTTCCGGGAGCGAGAATCTGTTCGTAGCGGCCCTGCTCCTTCCCCGATGTGTCGAACAAAGTCATGCGGAGGAGGGCGGGAGTGGGAGTGCCATCCGCGATTGAAATTTCAACTCTCGAGGGCGTCTCGCCATTGCGAATGAGATCGGGCAGCGTGTCTACGGGCATCCAGGCGAGCTGGGTGGTTGGCCGCGCCGGAATCGCCGTCTCACTGAGAAGCAGCGGGCCGTTGCTCAAGGCCACGACTGCCGCAGCCCAGGGCAATTTGGAGCTGCTATCGGATCGCACGACCGCATACGCCGCTTCGGGGATCAGGGAGGCGGAATGGAAGTCCAGATGATATTCGCCGCCGGCAGGGATCGTGTAGGAATAGGAGCTCTCGGAGCAAGAATGCGCTGAACCTACCGATTCGGCCTGCTGCGAAACGACGCGGTACGTGGCGGCAGATCGCACTTGGCTCTGAAGCGGCGTCTCTGCCGAGCAATGCGACGTCCATTTCACGGGCTGGCCCGTGCGCTGTTGCAGGATCTCCACGCGGCCTGACACGGCCTCGTGGCGAGGATTGACGAGCACGATTTCGGGAGCGTACCCGCCGCCCGCCGTGATCCCGGCAATGACGGCGTTTCCGGAACCGTCCAACGACTCGGCCGGGGGAACCGCCATGAACAAATCTTCACCGCGAGTGGTGTGGATCTGCCGCAGCATCAGGCTCGCAACAGGCTGCTGCGCGGCGATCGTGAGTGTTCCGACTCTGCCCAACAGAGATTGGCCAAAGAGCTGGCTCAAAAGAACGCGAGCGCTGCCCGCGGCGGGAACGGTTCGTTTCACTGATTGCGTGCCCGCTCCATCCTGGAAACGGAATTCCACGCTCGCTGGATGCGCATTGGGATTGCTGACGACGGCGACGTGATCGCTGCCATCGCGCTCGTCCATATAGAACCACGACACGTCGGTCGGCTTCGGCGCCGCCGTCGTCGTTTCGCTCAGGAGGATGCGGCTGCGCCTCTCCGATTCGGGATCGAGTATTCGCTGAGTCTTAAAATACGTGACGGTTGCTCCCGGAGCGTCGGACGACTCGACTCCAGCGACATGCACTCGCCAATCTTTCCTGTGATCGAGTTCGGGTTTATCCCGGCCGTTCCAGGGATCGGTGGTGCTGTAGTTCACCATACCTTGAGAAGCGATATCCACGGCTTTCTCGCTTCGCGGGAGGTCATAGATCAAGACCTTGGACATCGGCGTATCGGTTTGATAGATGCGTTCGTGCTGGCTATCAATGGCCAACTCGCGAGGTTCAACCAGTTCATCCTGCTCGTCGCGGCCGACCGTATCCGTGGAAAAATTGTCCTTACCCAGCACGCCGATGGCACCGGGATCGTCCTTGAGCCGATCCGGATCGGCGTCAAATATCAGGGTTCGCTCGTTTCCCCGGTCTGCGACGTAGAGCCAGTCCCTCGCGGGATCGAAAGCAACCGAACTCGGGAAGGATAAACGACGACTTCCGGCGTCCTCAGTGAGTTTCCGCGCACGCAAGGGAGTTGCATCACCGCTTGCGAAATCCTTTTGCCCGATTACGGCGATCGCGCTCATACCATTTTCGATTTTATCGGGGCTGACATCGAAGACAAGCACGCGGGCATTGTCTCCATCGACGACGAAGAGGCGATTACGCTGGGCGTCGAAGGCCAATCCCGCCGGAGAATCGAAGCCGTGGTCGGTCGTTACGCGCGGCTTTCTCGGGCCGCCGCCGCCACCGCCTTCTTCCCCTCCCAGCTCGGCTGCGAATATCTCTCCGCGCGTGTAGGTGGGCTGGCCGGTGCCCGCGGCCGCCATTTCCGTCTGCTCGACCCCTGCCGAGGCCGGAGTGGCAGCCGTGCTTTCGAAATTGGGCTGGCCGATCACGTCGATCGCGGCAGCGCCATTCTTGAGCTTTCCATCCGAGATATCGTAGACAAGCACTCGATTGTTGCCACCGTCGGATACGAAAAGCCTTCTGCCCTTGGTATCCACAGCCAAAGCGACGGGAGAGGTGCCGCCGCCGCCAATTCCCCGACTCTGGCTGACGACTGCGAAGTCGACTCCGGTAGCGCCTGCGGCCGGCTTCATGCTGGTAAAATCTGGCTGGCCGAGGACAAACATGGCGTCTTCGTAGGTCTTCATGCGCGAGGGATCGGCGTCAAAGACGAGGACCCGATCGTGCCAACCGTCGGCGACGAACAGCCACTTCTTCGCCGGGTCGTACGCCAGGGCATGAGGGATTTCCAAGTTCCGGGGAGAAACATCCCAGAGGCGGGCGGTGTACATGTCCGGCTGACCAAGGACAGTGGTGGCAGTGCGATCTAAGATTCGATTCTGGCGGTCGAGTTGAAATACCAATACCCTGCTGTTGTATTGATCGCCAACGAACAGGCGGTGATCAGTGGGGTCGAGAGCCAGCAAACGAGGGTAGAAGACCCGTCCGTTAACGCGGCTGCCCGCCGGCCGAGCGTCAAAATCGACTTTGCCGTCCCACGTGAAATGTCCCATGGTCGTGATCGACGGCATTCCAGTAGCCTTAATCGGGCCGGATATATCGAAGATCGAGACGCGATTGCCGCCGGGATGACTCGCGGCAACGTAGAGTTTTCCATCTTCGGGATCCAGGAAGGGACGAGGCCAAGTTTCCTCGCTCCTTGAAACTTTCCAATCGATTTTGTCGAAACTCTTCTGAAACAGGACCGCGATAGCGTCCGGGTTGTTCTTCATGTGGCTCGGATTGATGTCGAAGACCAGGGCGCGATTCAAGTCGATGGGCTCGGTGAGATAAAGCCTCTGACGCTCGGAATCGATTTGCAACGAGCCTACACCAATGGCCTTTCGAAGGTCCGTGCGCGACTTGCGGCTATCGAAATCGTCCTGACCGAAAACGTAGGAGGCGGCGAGGCCGGACTTCAGATTGCTTGGAGCAACGTTGAAGACGAGGATTCGCTGATTTCCTCCATCTCCGACGAAGAGCCTTTGCGTGGCAGGGTCGTGGGCAAGGCGCGCGGGATCATCCAAGCGCGTGGCCCCAATTCCAGGATCGTGATCTTCGAAGTTCGACTGCCCGATCACGACGGACGCCTTCATCCCGGTCTGCAGCGAGCCAGATCCTACGTTGAAGACGAGGACTCTGTTGTTTCCGGAATCAGACACAAAGAGGCGGTCGTTTGCATCGTCGTAGAAAAGGCTTCCGGGATGATACAAGTGGTCGGGGCCGGCTCCCGAAGCCTTCGAGGTGTAATCCGTTTGACCGATGACGGCCAACGGATCCGGAGTGGGCGTCAAGTGGGACGGATCGATATCCCAGACCATGATCCGATTGTTGCGGCCATCGGAGATGAACAATCGCTGATGCCGCTCATCGAGCACGGTGCCATCAACGGAGGCGATCAGTTTCGGGCCGACGCCAGTGGTGAGGCGATCGGTAAAATTGGGTTTTCCGAAGACAGCGATTGCGGGCATGCCGTTTTTCATGTGATCCGGGCGAACATCAAACATGAGGAGTCGGCTGCCATCGCGGGCGATGATGCGGTCGTGGACGGTATCGTAGGCAATGCCGCTGAGACCTGCGCCCTCGGTGGCAGAAGCCATATTGGTGGTAAGAGGCTGCTTGCGCGCGTACAAGCTTGGCTCACCGATCGCGTAATCGGCGGTTTCCTTCGTAGGCAGACCCTGATCGTTGAGCTGGAAAACCAAGATGCGGTTCTCTCCACCCTGGGACACGAACAAACGATGATGGGCGCGATCCAGCGCCGAGACGACGTTTCAATATTCGCTCGAAGCCGACGGACCTCCGTCGATCACGCCTCCCACAAATGTCGGATTGCCCCAGAGGTCTTCCGACCCCAGGACATCACTCGCCGGCAAGCCCTTGATCTGCGTGGCAGTCTTTTCGACGTTTTGTGAGACGGCCACCTGAAAGCCACCGAGAACCACCGCGATGGCGCCGACCAGTCCGATATGAGCCTTCTTCATGGGAACCTCCCGTTTGGTCCCTAGACCGCATTCTGAATACGCACAAGTGTTCGTATAAAGAACTCGATCTAACAGGCGAAAGTCTATCCAACTGTTTCAGGATGTCAAGGCAAAAATGTATGGAAAAACGAAGCGGCGCTGGCGCATCGAAAAGGTGGAATCAGCAAGGCATGGCGGGTGCGCCGCCAAGCCGAGCCGCGCGGCGTTCGCCGATCTCTTCGGAGGTTACACTTTGAGACGGAGAGAGGCGTTGATTCGTTCCGCAGCCTTTTTGAGGCGCGGCAGAAATTTCCTGACCATTTCAGACGGGACGGTACGCGAGAGGTTTGCCGTAATATTCATCGCGGCAATGATGGCACCTTCCCGATCCACCAGCGGAACGGCGATCGAACATATGCCTTCTTCCAATTCCTGATTGCACATGGACCAGCCCTTCGATTGGTCCGCAGCGACAATTTTCGTAATTTCCTGGCGAGAAGTTACCGTATATCTCGTATAGCGCGTCATCACCGAATTCTTGAGCGCCAGCGCGAGATCACTTTGGGATAGCCCTCCAAGCAAGATGCGCCCCATCGCGCTGCAATACGCCGGAATGTGGCTTCCGATGGAGAGGGTGATCGTCATGATTTTCTTCACCGGAACGCGGACGATATAGACGATGTCGCTTCCATCGAGGACCGATACCGAGGAAGACTCGCTGACATCCTCTACAAGTTCTCGCACGACGGGCTCGGCAATACTCCGAAGGGGCAGCGTCGAAAGATAGGAGTAGCCGATCTCGAGGATATGGGGCGTGAGGTGGAACGAGCGGCCTTCGCGCCGCACGTACCCCAGCTTTTCAAGCGTGAGCAAAAATCGCCGGGCGCCGGCCCGGTCAAGGCCCGTGGCTTCCGCCACCTGGCTGAGCGTTTGAGCAGCCGAATTCGGGCCGAAACTTCGGATCACGGATAATCCGCGCGCGAAAGCTTGGACGTAGCCGTCAGAAGATGGTATTCGCATCGATATCAATCTCTGCCTGGGCAGCTATCATAGAGAATAAATTACGAAAGGCCACGGCGAACAGTTTCCGTCGCGCTTCAATGGCCCTCATCAAATCATTCTAGAATCGAATTTGGAGCGCTTCCAGCGGGCCCGGTATTCACGAGTGCGTTTACATCGCCATTTACTTTATCACGCGCAGAGTGAGTTTTCAGCAGTGGAACCTCGAGGCAGAATACTTGCGCATATGCGAGGAGGACGTCGAGCGAGGGCGTCGATCCCTCCGCGAGGCCGAACCGACCTCTCCGGGATTCGATCGACACAGGCACCCGAAAGAAAAAACGAGGAACCTATCGGCCCGGGGGGCGGATCCGATAGATTCCCCGCGGTGCAACAACTTGTAATTCCTAAGCTGGATTGAGTTTCAGCAGCTTGCGGGCGGTTTTGTAGAGGATCTGATCCCGCTCATCCTCCGTAATGTTCGCTTCCGCGACGTGGTTCAACGTATACCACTGCTGGAAAACATAGTGCTCGTTCAAAGGTCCATACGTTTTTGGCTGAGGGCGATTCCAATCGGAACCAAACATCACCCGATCGGCTCCAATTCCGTGAACGGCCGCCGCGATAATGCTGGCCGGCGATTTCGAAACCTCGCAGTAGGCGTTATCGAAAGAATAGGCGAGCCGGATGGCCTCCCAAGCATCCGGGGTTTCCATGGCGCCGCCTGTGTGCCCCAGAACAAACTTCAAGTCGGTGTATTCACTCATTAGGGCGCCAAACTTTTCGGCCCAACGCCAGGCCGCAGTATAGCCACGACCGTAGTTTGAGGCCGTTCCCGTGACCGCCCATCCGGAATGCACGAGCACGGGAATGTCGTGTTCCAAGATGACCTCGACGAACGGCTTGAGGTCCTTCACCGTGTACCGGCCTTCCCTTCCCCAAAAGAAACCACCTTCGCCGACGCCTCTGCAACCGGCCTGAATCTGTTGCTTGAGAATCTCGGTAGCTTCCTCCACGGTGACGTCCGCCATCCGCCCCTTGGTGCGGTTCGTCAGCATGCTGGTCATTTTGATGAATCGATCGGGATAGTGCTTGTAGCTGCTATCGTCGTAGGTCTCCCAGGTGACAAACGCGGGAGACAAGGCTGCCTGCGCGACTCCGTGAGCGTCCATCGAAGCGATCAGTTGAGGCGTGTAGTCCTTCCATTGATCGATGTCGTGCATGTGCTTTTCTTCGGCGTAGTTCTTGCCTTGCACCGGCGTCTCCCACGCGTGGGTGTGAAAGTCGAACACCTTCTTTTCCTTGACGGCGCGCAAATTTCTCCAAGGGCCATTCGTGGCTTCGGGCGGAAGATTGGGGTCACGCTCCTGAGCTGGCTTCGACGGAGCAGCGGCGCCGCTCGCCGCACCTACGGCCGCAGCAGCCACGCCCGGCAGTGCACTTGCAAACGCTCCAGCCATCGCCCCGACTTTCAAGAGATTACGACGCGATTGATTCATCAGATCCTCCTCGGCCTTTTTGTTCTGCGGCCCACAACGTCTTGGCTGACACCATCGAAGACAAGACCGGGCCGGATTAGAAAATCAGCTTCAAGGCAAACTGAAATTGCCTGGATGTGTTCACGGTGCTGGTGATGATGCCGGCCGCCGTATTTCGCGGGAAAGACTGGCCGTCGATGCAATTGGCGCTCGCCGGAGCCGTAGACGGATCGCAGGAACCGCCATACGTGTAGAGGGTCCCGTTGGGCTCTGAAAAGTTCGGGCGATTGAACGCGTTAAACATGTCCACGCGAAATTGCATCCTCAGACCTTCCTTGCCTATCGAGGCGATCTGGCCCTCTTTTTCGAGAGAGAAATCGAAGTCGACGAGGCCCGGCCCAATAATCTGATCGCGGCCCACATCGCCCAGCGTCCCTGGAGGCGGCAGCGTGTAGGCGTTTACATTGAAGTAGTCGTGCGCATTCTGCGGATGCACAGCCTGCGGAGAAGACGACCCGACGAAATCCGGAGGCAGCGCGCTGAGGGCCGGCCATATCGGCAGCTTGTCTCTCTGCGAGGAGTCGAGGCTACCCGTCACGTTAAATGGCGAGCCGGCCTGTATTTTGCCGATGCCGCTCACGGTCCAACCGCCGGCGAAGAATCCGGCAACCTTATTTGGGAGGGCGTGGCCGGAACCGCCCCATGGGAGTTGATAAACGACGTTCATCACCAGGGCTTGCCGAACATCGAAACTGCTCAAGCCGCGCCCGTCGATCGCGGGAAGAAAGGAATCCCTGTAGGGACCGATTGAGCCGTTGGAATAGTCGACAGCTCCGACGATGTCGCTGGCGTCGTCTGTGGACCTGCCGTATGTGTAGGACACCTGATACGTGAGACCATTCGAATACTGCTGCTCGAACGACGCTGTGAGGCCGTTATAGAAGGAGTTTGCGTCCGTGGTCGTGACCTTCATCCAGTCGAACGCCGTGTTGCGAATCGGAGCGCTGGGCCCCCAGTATAGGGAGCTCGCCTCGGACTCCGGGATCAGACCCGTGACTTCGGGGCCAGTCGATCCAAGAGTCGGAATCCGCACCACGTTCCAATCGTCGTTGCGAAGAAGATGCCGGCCCTGGCTGCCTACATAGGCCACTTCCAGCTTTCGATTCGTTCCGAGCTGTTTTTGCAGGTTCAGCGAATATTCCTGGATCATGGGTTGTTGCGGGTAGTGGGTGATCCCGTTCGTGAAAAGGGCGCTATTCGCAAGCAGAGTGGGCTGGGTGGTGAACGTATTCGGGAAATCGATGTTGGTGCCCGGCGGCAACTGGCCCGCAACCAGACTGCCTCTCTCAAAGATGGGCGCGTCCTGATCGATCGCAGTCAGCCAATCGTAAGAGAGCAGGTGATCATAAAAGATCCCGTACCCACCCCGAACGACGAAGCCATTGAACGGGCTCCACGCAAAACCCAGCCGCGGAGCAAAATTCTTGCGCGATGGGTTGATGTAAAAAGGATTTCCGACGGTGAGGGCCGAAAGCGGCACATTGATCTGTTGATAGAGAGGAGCACTTGGAGTGCCGACAAATTCTCCGATCCTGCCATCGGCGACATAGGGCGTGGTATCCGGTTCGTAGCGCAGGCCGAAGTTGAGGGTCAGTTTCGAATTCAATTTGAAGTCATCCTGTGCATACAGTCCGATCAGCCATTGATAATCTCTCGTCGCGGGCTGCGTGCCTGGCAAGAGACCGCTGTAGGACGACGGGACGTCCTGGAGAAAGGTTTCAACGTTGGCAAAGGCAAAATCGCCGCCTCCGTAGATGCTGGTGAAGATGTTCGTTTGCCTGTGCTCGGCGTCGACCCCGAACTGCAAATTGTGGCGGCCGGCCGAAATCGTGAGGTCATCCTTGAACTGGAGGACGTTGAACCAGACATCGGTACGAATTCCGTCGCCGCCGACTTGAGTTGTGGGCGAGGCGGTGTAGAACATGTAAGAGATGCCATTCGGATCCCTGAAAGGAGTGAGCGCAAACAGAGACTCATCGGCGGGTGTCGATCCTGGCGCAGCAACATCGTAAACACCCGAAACCGAGCGGTTGTAGTATGCGGACACCGTATTGACCATCGTCGGGGAGACGATCCAGTTGAGCCCTATGCCTGCGTATTTGGACGCCGTGACATTCACCGTGGTGAACACGTAGTCCTTCGGCAGCTGCTGTTGCCCGCTATCGGAGGAATACCGGCCCCAGAGCTGAAGTGACGAGTTGATGTGATGATCGACGCGGACCAGCACGTAATTCGTATTCGTCGGCGTCGATTCGACGAGATTCCAGAGCGCTGTTCCGGCCGAACAACCCTTCGCAGGACAATACAGGTTTGCCGTTGGAGCAAGCGCCAAATACGGAGCGACCGCCGGGTTAACGCCGACATCTGCTCCCGTGGGCGTGTATATGCCGTTGTGAGCGTTGGCGTCAGGCACCGTGAGCACAGTGGTGGCTCCCAAGGCCTGGCGCAATCCTTCATAGTTCACGAAGAAAAAGGTCTTGTCCTTTCGGATCGGCCCGCCCACCGAGCCGCCAAACTGATTGAAACGGAATTCAGGCGGCCCCGAAACAGGATCGAAATAATTGCGCGTATTGAGCGCGCTATTCCGCAGGTATTCGTAGGCACTGCCATGAAAGGCGTTCGTGCCCGATTTGGTGGCTATCTGCACCAACCCGGCGCCCGTCCGGCCATACTCGGCGCTGAAGGGATTCGTGACGACTTTGTATTCCTGAACGGAGTCGATGCCCGAGGCCTCACCTGTGGGATTTCCGATATCGTTGTAAACGTTGTCGATGTCCTGTCCATCGAGGGTGTAGTCGTTCGACGATACGCGCATACCGCTTATCGAGACCTTCTGTCCGTAGCCAGCGCTCAGCGAGCGAGCGCCAGTCGTCGCATAAACTACGCCGGGCTTCAACACCGCCAGATCTTCGAATCCCCTGTCGATCAGAGGAAGCGTTTCAATCTGTTGGCTGGCGACAACTCCGCCGACGACCGAATTGCTAGTATCTATCGTAGGAGCGGCCGCACTCACCTCGACGGTCTGCGTGGTCGCACCGACGTTCATGACCATATCCGCGACGAGCTGATCGCCGACGTGGACAACGATGCCGGGGCGAACGGCCGTCTGGAAGCCCGCCGCGGCAATTTCAATCTTGTATGTGCCCACGGGAAGGGCCAGAACCGTGTACGCGCCCTCGTCGTTGGTGACGGCGGTGTGGACGCTTCCAGTGGAAATCTCCGTCACGGTGACGGCGGCGTGCGGAACGGCTCCGCCGCTTTGATCCTTCACCGTTCCGCTGATGCTCTGAGTTGCTTGTCCCCATGCCGCCCCGGCGAAGGCCGCGAGAACGAATAGCAGCAATGCTAGTCTTGCGTGTGTCATGAAGTTCTCCCCCGAAAAAGTCCATTCCCCCCACTGAGAACGCGACTCACCATTTCCCGATCAACGGCTCCCCACCGCACCCACGGGCCAGCGGGACATTTCCGCCGCCACAATTTTCCGCTTACCGCATCGCTTTTGTGATATGTTCATCCAGCGAACTAATGTGCGACTTAGAAACTTCGATGCGAATGCTATTGGCTCCCGGACGGGCTGTCAAGAGAAAAATGGCGGCGAAGAAACGATCGTCTTTCATCGGGCGGCGGGAGGCCCTTCGGCGGGAAGTACTGACTCTTGCGCCGCAACTTTTTTTATGTTCATATGAAGAACTAATGTGCGTTTTGAAAACTTGAAAAAGCAGGCGCCGTACATTCCAGCGCGGGGACGATGTGTTGAACAGGAAAGTGATTCATGCCTGAACTTGGCGGCTACGATCCGGATCAGCTTCGCCTGCCGCCGGGCTGCTTCATCGGCGGCGCGTTCGTTCGAGGGGACGGACGAGAATATGACGTCGTTCGTCCGTCGGACGGCATCGTCGCCGGGCGCGAAAAAGGCGCCAGCTCGGCATTGGTCGATCGCGCCGTCACCGAAGCTGCGCGGGCCTTCAAAACGAGCGGCTGGGCGACGGCCGATCCCCGCTCCCGAGGGCGCGTCTTGCGCAAATGGGCGGATCTCGTCGAATCCAACAGCGAGGAACTTGCCAGGCTCGAGTCGGTGGTTTCATCTCGTATCGTTTCAGAAGCTCGCGTACGCGACGTCTACATGACGTCCGAAGTGATCCGCTATTACGCCGAGCTGGTAGATAAGGTCGAAGGACAAGTATTCGCCTCCCCTTCCGATGTCTGGAGTCTCATGGTGCGGGAGCCGTACGGTGTGGTGGCCGGCATTTCACCCTGGAATGTCCCCCTGCTGCTTGCGACCATCAAGCTCGCCCCGGCGCTTGCCGCGGGCAACGCAATCGTCTTGAAGCCATCGGAATTGACGCCGTATTCGGCGCTGCGGCTGGCTCAGCTTGGCCATGAAGCGGGACTTCCCGCCGGACAGATTGCGATCGTTCCCGGCCTCGGATCGGAAACCGGGGCCGCCCTTGTCAAGCATCCTCTCGTCTCTTTCGTCAGTTTCACGGGCTCGACGGCCACCGGCGCGCAGGTGATGTCCGATGCTGCCATGAACGGGTTGAAGCCGGTCGCGCTCGAGCTCGGCGGGAAGAGCCCGCATCTCGTTTTCGCCGACGTGTCTAACATTGACAAGATTGCTGAACTGGTTGCCTCGGGCATTTGCCGCAATGCGGGGCAAGTGTGTTTTGCGGGCACGCGCCTCGTTGTGGAAGAACAGATTGCGGATCAGTTGACGGAAAGAATTGTGAAACTCGTGGGCCGAGTGACGCCGGGACCAACGTGGAATCCAACGACAACGCTTGCCCCGATCATTTCAACCAGACAGGCCGACCGCATCGACGAAATATTGCGCCGTTCCACAGGAGAGGGAGCGCAGATCGTTGCCGGCGGCCGCCGCTTTGCAACGGAAAACGGAGGCGCATTTTATCAGCCAACGATCGTCCGAAACGCAAAGCCCGAGAATCCGGTGATTCGCGAGGAAGTGTTTGGGCCCGTTTTGGCTGTGCAGCCATTCCGGGGCGTTGAGGAAGGTCTCGGGCTGGCCGATCACCCGATCTACGGCCTCGCCGGCGCTATCCACACGAAAGACATCGACAAGGCGTTCCGAGCGGCGCGTGCCATGCAAGCAGGCACGGTTTGGATCAATCATTACGGTCCGACCTCCGATGTGGTTTCGCCGATGGGCGGCTACAAACAGTCCGGTTTCGGCAAAGATCTGGGTGTGGGCGGCCTGGAGAAATACTTGAGGGCAAAAAACATCTGGATGAAGGTGCGTGAAGGATAACGTTCCGACCAGACACGTTTATCCTTTTCCGCGCGCCAGCCACAGCGGAGCCTGGCATCAAGCGGATTCATAAAGTATCGAATTCCAGTGAATGAAAAAAGGACAAAGGGAGTACGAAGACATTTCAATGTATACCACCAGTACAGCTTTCCTCGAAGCCTTATGCGAAGCAGGCGTCTCTCATATCTTTGCAAATCTAGGGAGCGATCATCCCCCAATTATCGAGAGTCTGGCAGAAGGAGAAATCAACGGCAGAACGCTGCCGAAGTTAATCACATGCCCGAACGAGATGGTCGCGCTTAGCGCAGCCCACGGCTTTGCGCAGGCTAGCGGCAGAGCGCAGGCGGTGCTGGTGCACGTCGAATGCGGGACCCAGTCGCTCGCAGGGGCCGTGCATAATGCCGCCAACGGCCGAGTGCCGGCTCTGATATTCGCCGGCGTCTCCCCCCTAACACAGGAGGGAGAAATGAAAGGGACCCGGAACGAGTATGTGCAGTGGATCCAGGATGTATTCGATCAACGCGGAATCGTGCGCGGTTATATGAGATACGAAAATGAAATTCGCACTGGCAAGAACGTCAAGCAGGTCGTACTTCGAGCGATGCAATTCGCGAATAGCGATCCAAAGGGACCTGTTTATCTGGTGGGCGCGCGCGAGGTGATGGAAGAAGAAGTATCGCCAGTGAAGGTGGACGTCGAGGAGTGGCAGCCCGTATCGGCTTGCGGCATACCCCCGTGGGACGTGACGGCACTTGTCGACGATTTGCTCAAAGCCACTTATCCGCTTGTCGTCACGTCTTACCTAGGCCGAAAACCAAGCGCTGTGATGGAACTGACTCGCTTATGCCGGCGCTTGGGCATCGGGGTATTGGAATCTGTGCCGAAAAGCGTGAACTTTCCGGCGGACGATCCGCTGTATCAGGGCAACACGTGGAGCGAGCCGCGGCAGAATGTTGCGCTTGAGGCGGCCGACCTGGTGCTCATCCTCGATAGTGATGTGCCCTGGATTCCGGTGCTCAGCAAACCTTCGAAGACCGCGAAGATCTATCACATCGATGTCGATCCGCTGAAAGAGCGCAGGCCGCTCTGGTACGTGCCAGCGAAACGGGCGTTCCGCGCCGACGTGGCCACAGCATTGCGGCAAATCAACGAGCAGGTGGATCGCTCCACGATAGACGAACGCAGGGTCGAAGAGCGCCGATCTCATTACGAAGGGCTGGCCAAGGAACGCCGCGCGGCGCTAGGCGAGTGCGAGCGAGAGCACGCCAAGTCAGACGTGATTACGGCGGAGTACCTAACGTCAAGGGTCCGTCACCACACCGACAGCGACACGATTTTTCTGGTCGAAGGCGTAACCAATAACAAAGCGATGTTCGATCATCTGCGCCCCAGCCGGCCTGGCAGCGTATTCACGAGCGGAGGCGGCTCGCTCGGCTGGAACGGGGGAGCGGCGATCGGCATCAAAATGGCGCTGCCGAACAAAACCGTGGTGAGTCTGACCGGCGATGGAACATACATGTTTACATCGCCATCCGCGGTTCACTGGATGTCGCGGCACTACCGGACTCCCTTTCTGCATGTCGTGTATAACAATCGCGGTTGGAAAGCGCCCAAGCAGGCAACGCTGTCCGTCCACCCGGAGGGTTACGCCAGCAGGGCGGAAGATCTCGGAGCGACGTTTGATCCGCCCCCAGACTACGCGGGTATCGCAACCGCAGCCGGCGGCGCCTTCGGGCAAATCGTGCGGCATCCGTCCGAAGTCGACTCAGCCCTGGCCAATGCTATGAAGATCTTGCGGACCCAGCAGCGTAGCGTCGTCCTGGACGTGTGGCTGGCGCGTTTCTGACTCACTCGGAGCCGGAGGCTCGGGAACGCGGCCGAAAACCGCCTACCGCAATCGTTTCTCAAGACGAAAAGCAGAGAACCTTCGCCGCGAGATGCGAGCCGGCAAGAACTCTAGTTCGGAAGGATTTCGCTGGGCGGCTCCGGCAACCAAAAGCTGGCTACGAGACCGACCGCGAAGGACAACAGGCCAACCGTGCCCGCCGCGAAAGCGAGTTGCCTGAAGATTGTGCCCCCCGGAGCGAAATCAGCGATCCACGTGGTCAACATGGCGGCTGAGGTGCCCAGCATTCTCCCACCTACGTTGGCCGACAAACCCTCACCCGTTCCCCGCAGGTGCGTGGGATAGACCATCGGCAGGTAGTTTCCCCAGAAGGTGAACTGCGCGACAACGATGACGCCGATGCCGAAAATTCCCCACCGCGACATTGCTATATCACTCAACGCGGGCAGGAAGAATACCAGCGGAACAAGCACGAGTCCCGGCAGGATGAAGGCCTGCAGCAGGCGTTTCCGGTTGACGACACGGACGACAAGGTAGGCCATCAACAGCCTGCCGAATAAGCCGCCGAACTCCTCGAGCGCCTGATATCCACTAACGGCCTGCTGTTGCGCCGTGTGGGATAGATTGCGGATCGCCGGAAGACCCGGAACGATTCTGGCTACATGCTGCAAGGTTCCGAAAGAGCCTGCGTACGCACAGGCGGTCATGAGAGTGGTCAGCAGAGCGGTTTTTCTCAATTCTGGACTGAACAATTCGGAAAAGCTCGGGCGCTTAAGCTTTCCCTGCGTTTTCTCCCTCAACCATATCGGAGATTCGGGCAAGAAAGGTCGAGTGACCAGGAGCAGCACGGCGGGGATGAGCCCCGTCAGCAGCGTATAGCGCCATGCCGCATGTTCTCCGTGAATCATCGGCAAGCGAGCGCTCGAGGTTACGGCCAAGTAGTACGCTCCGCTGACCAGCAAGCCACCCGTCGAACCGAATGCCTGCGCGTATCCGATCACTCCTTCGCGCTCTTCGCGCTCGGTGAACAACTCGGCCAGCCAAGCAAGCGTAGAGACGAAAGCGATGGACACGCCAACGAAGGCCATGCAGCGGTAGACGAGAAGTTGAACGGCGGAAGTGGCCAGCGCCGTCGCCGCGGTAGACACTCCGTAAAAAACGATGCTCCAAAACATCAGCCGTCTGCGACCCAGCCGATCGATTAGATATCCTCCAAGTAGCCCGAAGACGCCTCCGCAAACCGCCGGAATGTAGAAGAGTCTTCCCACCCACATGTTGAAGATGGGACTGCCGACCTTCACAGGGAGCACCTCAGCCAGAGCCGGCTGTACGACAAGACTCAGGATCAGCAGCACATATGTATCGAACGCAAATCCGATCCCTCCGACACCAAAGATGAGCCACTCCTTTGGACCCAGCCGGGCGAACCACGTCTTGGACTGTGCATCGGGCATCAACCATCTCCTTGGGGTGTTTCAGCGGCGACGCTTCAGATCGTATTGCTCTTCAAGAAGCCTTCATCCCCGGCCTCCTTATGCCGTCAGATCAGACTCTTCGCATCCATATCCGGTTTCGCGTCCACGGGGACCGGTCGCCCGCTATGCAAGGCTGAGCAGCTTGCAGGCATTCTCGTAATAGAGCTTCTTGCGATCTTCGCTTGAGATATCGAGAGCATCGATACAACGGATTGTTTCGCGAATATACATCGGCCCGCCCTCGGGATCGAATGGCGCATCCGAAGCAAACAGGACGTGTTCGACTCCATAGAAATTCAAGCTGCACTCGAGCGCCGCCTTTGAGCCAAAGGTTGCCGTGTCGACATAGAAGTCCTTGAAGTAATCGAGCGGACGTTTCTTGAGTTCCTTGAGGAGAGGGCGGTAGTCGCGGGAGGAAGTTCTCGCGCCGAGCTGATCCCATCCAGGCCCCACACGCCCTTCGAAAAAAGGAGTCATGCCGCCCGCATGATGGATGATGAAATTGAGATGGGGCATTTCGTCGAACATTTTGGAAAAAACGATCCGAGCTTGAGCAGCGCTTGATTCGTAAGGCCAACCGAAGGTCCACCAGATTTCGTAGAGCGACATCCCCTCCGTCTGATAGTCGGGGAAGTTGGCCGTGCGAGCGGGATGAATCCAGATTGGTTTGGCTAATTCCTGCAGCGCCTCGAATACAGGCCGAAATTCGGATGCATCGAGCGGTTTGCCGGCAACGTTTGTGTAAATCTGGACGCCGCAAGCACCGAGCTCCTTGATTGTCCGCCGAGCTTCGTCAATCGCGCCTTCACAATCATGCAGTCCGATCGAGGCGATGAAGCCCGGAAACCGATCCGGGTGCTTCCGGCAAAGTTCCGCCATCCCATCGTTGCCGATTCTGGATAACCGCCGCGCGATCTCCGGTCCGCCTAAGGCATCGAAGGGAGGAGCTGCGAGCGAGAGTATCTGCTGGTATCCCTCGAAGAGATCCATGACTTTGAAACGCAAGTCCAGATCGACCATCATCGGTATCGCTCCGCTCCGGCGGGTTATCTCGGTCATCGTTCCGACATGTTTCAACAGAGCGTCGTAATATGGCTTTGGCCAGATGTGATTAAAAATGTCGATTTTTCTCAACGGTCCTCTCCCGGTGGATGAGTCGTTTAGTTTCGAGAGTGCGCTTGCACCTTCAAGACGTATACACGGCTATTTCGCCGGAACGCCTGCAAGCATCGGTAAAGGCTCTATCCGCTCAACGAAATGCAATCATCATGACAACGGTCGAGAGTGTATCGTGTTCTTGCTGAAAACAAAAGTTCGTATAACACACTTATTTGCGAACGATGGCACGGTTGTCCCGCGTCAAAGTTTCATCGGTACCGGGTGCGTCGGCCGGATAACGAGTCCGATGATCCGCACAGAGATTCATTCTTGTTCAGTGGCGGATTTTTGCGCGCGGAGTAAGAGGACCATAAAGCGCTGGTTCGATGACGAGCCGAGACACTGAAAGAAAACCCCGAGGTAACCCACGAACAGTGCTTCGTGGGCTACCTCAGAGTCAGGGCGAAGCGCGAGCGACGCTAGTTTGCGGGCGGAACCTTCACGGGAAGCTCGGGGCCCCAGCCGGAGGTGGAGCTGGTGGACGCCATGCGCAGGATGGCGTTTACGGCATGGATTTGCCCGCCGTAAATCTTGAAAGCCTCGAAGGTGACGAGCTCGCGGCCGGGACCGTACTGCTTGGTGTTTCCAAAGTTGAGATAGAGCAGAACGATGCCGAGATGGGCATCCACCGCGGCGACGCGAGCGCTTACGCCGGGATGCTGGATGATCGTCTGCGTCTTGATATTCTCGCAGCCGGCGCGAGCACAACCCGGCCCGGCAGTATGAATGCCATTTTCGATGCGGTAAGCGCCTGGGGCAAAGGGAGTGCCGACCTGGACGAAGCTGCCGACCTTCAGCCCCTCCGGATATTTCATGGCGATCTCGATCGCCTGGGCACGAGGATCGATTTCAGAGGAGGGCGGGACAAACGCCATCTGCTCGTTGCCCTTCTGGTAGCCCGCAGGATCGAATATCAGCGCGGATTTATCGTTTGGCACGGCCATCGTTTCGATTTGGCTGATCTTGCCGTCGCGCTCTTTCAGCCGCAAAGCAAACAGCACGGGCTTGTCGCCATCCTCGAGCACGATGGTCTGCGTGGCGGCCGTATGCTCGGCTACATCGAGTATGTCTTGCCGATAGGCGCCGAGGCCGGAAGCGGTGCGCCAGAGACCATCGCCGAGTTTCATGACTTCGCCATTTTCCGTGAAACGAACATTCGAAGCGACGGGCAATGCGCCGGGGTTACGGGCGGCCATGTCTTTCAAATATTGCGTGACGAGATCGCCGAGGCAGGCGCGGTCGCAATCCTTTGCGGCAGCGGGACGCGCGGACAGCATCAAGAGCGCTGCAACGAGCGCGACGCCAAGGGAAAGAGTATGAGTGCGCGAGCGAAGCAAAGTCATGATGAGGCTCCTCCGAGCGGGACATTCCGGCGTACCGGCATTCTTAGAACGTTTGCGCCGCAGATGTGCGCGGCAAAGACCACCAGATTTTTTCCACCGCGCGCAGGATCATTCACGTTTAGTGGCCGTGGTCGGGGAACTGCTCCCAGCCGGTAGGCGAATCGTAGGGCATGCCGGAGTGGCCCAGGGCTTCGATCTCGTGAATTTTCCCACCGGAAATCTTGAAGATGTGGACGGCCACGTTGTCGAATGGCTTGAAATTCATCTGTTGAGATGTGATGCCCGGAACGCCGACGATTGTTTCGGTCTTGTCTGTCATCGGATGGCGGAACTGCGAAAAGCCCATCACGAGGCCGGTCTCCGGGTCCGCGATCATCACGCGGCGCGGCTCAATGCGCTTGATGTAGTCCATCACGTGAGTCTTCAACTGAGCGGCGCAACCGTAAGAGCCCAGGACCTGGCGCGGAGTGGGATTGGCCGGCGGAGGATTGCCGGTGGTCTGGAGCCCGTTCTCACGCCGCTGGCAATCGTCGGCAAAGGGCGCGTTGTTATCGTCTGCAGTGGTGACGGCGGTGTAGTACGTGCCGGCGATTTTCAGCATCTGGGCGCGCGGGACGCGTTCGGCGGGCGGAACGGTGGCGAGCAAGCCGGGCCGCGGCGTGTCGAGATTTTTCAGGTTCGCGGGCTTCAGATCTCCCGCCCAGAGATGCTCGGCGGCCACGATCTCTCCACCGCGGATCTTCAAACGGAAGCCGGCTTCGATCGGCTCGTTGTTGGCACGCATCACGCAGAGGAAACCGACTTCCTCGGAAACCGGATCGGGCACGTAGATTTTGAAGCTGGTCGGCGGCCCGTCGGCGATTTTCCAGAGGCCGTCGCCCGGATGCATGGGGACCGTGTTCTCGACGAATTCAACGTGCGGCGAAAGCGGAACGCGCGACGGGTCGTGGGCAAGCACCGCCGCCACGTAGTTGTTCATCGCCTCTATGAGACATGCGCGGTCGCAGTGCGCCGGGAGTTTATTGGCATTCGGCGCGGCCAACAGCGGCGAACTCGCGAAAAGCAGAATGACAATCGCTGTGCCTGCATTCTTCAATGAGACTCTCCATCCTTTCCGAACGGCATCCGAACGATGAAGCACTTCCCTTCTCCGATCGCGCCTGCTCCGGCGCCCGCAGCGCCGAAACTTTACTCCGTAATCGCCCGAAGGCACCAGCGAAAAACGCATCTAGCCCGCGAATTTGTCGGTCGCTGCCACAAGGGCGCGGCTATTCGGAGGTTCGAAACCGCTATGGCCGCTGTCGGGTGTGATGATGAGATCGGCTTCGGGCAAGGCGCGATGAAGCGCCCATGCGCTTTCCATCGGACACACCACGTCGTAGCGGCCCTGCACGATTACCCCGGGTATATGGCGGATGCGCGCTGCGTTGCGCAACAACTGGCCGTCTGATTCGAGGAAGCCTTTGTTGACGAAGTAATGAGCTTCGATCCGGGCGAACGCCAACGCGAATTCATCCTGCTCGTAATGGCTCGCGAATTCCGGGTCGGGCAGAAGCTTCGAAGTGGCGCCCTCCCAACCGCTCCAGATTTTCGCAGCGGCGAGCCGCACGGCCGGATCGTGGCTCGTGAGGCGGCGATAGTAGGCGGAAAGCATATCGCCGCGCTCGGGCTCGGGGATGTGCTGGAGGAAAGGTTCCCAGGCGTCGGGATAAAGAGCGGACGCGCCGCGTTGGTAGAACCAGTCGATCTCTTGCTTGCGCAGCAGGAAAATTCCGCGCAGAACCAATTCCGCGACGCGATCGGGATGCGTTTCGGAATAGGCGAGAGCGAGCGTCGAACCCCACGACCCTCCGAAAACCTGCCAGCGCTCGATGCCCAGGTGTTCGCGAATTTTTTCGATGTCGGCCACGAGATCCCAGGTCGTGTTGGCTTCGAGAGACGCGTACGGCGTGCTCTTGCCGCAGCCGCGCTGATCGAAATTAACGATTCGATATTTTCCGGGATGGAAGAAGCGGCGCTGCTTGGGCTCCGAACCGCCGCCGGGACCCCCGTGCAGGAAGATCACGGGCTTTCCAGTGGGAGTGCCGCTCTCTTCGAAGTAGAGCTCGTGGACAGGTGAGACGGCCAGCCGGCCTGTCTTATAAGGCTCGATCGGAGGATAGAGCCACGTTAAGGGATCCTTCATCATGGGCAGCCTTCCTTTTGCGCACCACTGAAGGTATCACGTGTTGAACCCACGGCAATCGTCGTTGGGTTAACGAGCGTTTGCGAGATTGGCAGCGGAAACATGCGAGAAAAGAGGCAAGCCGGTAGAAACTATGGCTTCGAATCGCCGGCGGCCGCGGCTGCGGGCGTCAACGAAATTGTTCCCTTGAGTTGAATCTGATCGACGGAATGGCCAACGGAGACCGTGAAATCGCCCGGGTCCACGCGCCATTGATGCGCGTCGACGTCATAGTAAGAGAAGGCGCGGCTATCGAGCGTTACGTTTAGTCGTTTCGTTTCTCCGGGACGAAGACTGACCCGGGCGAAGCCTTTCAGTTCCCTGGCGGGACGAGGCAGCCGAGGATGCGCTTCCCCCACATAGACTTCGGCAACGGCCGCGCCTTCGCGCTTCCCTGTGTTCGTGACATCGAAAGAGAGCTCGTAGCTCAGAGGCGATCCCGGATCGCCCGCTTGCTCCGGAGCGCGGGCTGCCGAGTGAATCGAGAAATTGCTATATCGAAAGGTGGTATAGGAGAGACCGTAGCCAAACGGGAAAAGCGGCTTGATTCCGCTTCGTTCGTATCCTCGATAGCCGACAAAAACACCCTCTTTGTAAACAACGCGCGCGCTGCCGGCCTGCGGATAATAGCTGTCGTGGACCGGATTATCTTCCCAATGGCGCTCGAAGCTGACGGGCAGACGCCCCGAAGGATCGACGTCGCCGAAGAGAATTTGAGCAAGTGCGGCGCCGCCCTCCTGCCCCGGGTACCAGGCCTCCAGCAATGCGGGAACGCGATCGATCCAGGGGTTCATGTCAACGCTGCCGCCGGAGGTAATCACGACGATGGTCTTTTTGTTGACGGCGGCAATCTTCTCGATCAGCTCGTCTTGACCCGGCGGCAGACCAAACGTGCGATCCGAGCCTTCACTCTCGCTTTCGGGATCGAAACCGGCGGCGATGACGACCGCGTCCGCCGACTCTGCCATTTTCATGGCGGCAGGATCGACGTAGCTGCCATGGCGCACGACTCCGAAGCGGAACCTTCCGCCGAGAAAGCCGGGTCTACCGTGATGTTCCAGGATGATTTTATGCGGACCGGGAGTAAGCGAGAGCGTGGAATAGCCGACGAGCGCCTTCGCCATGCTCCAGTCGTCGAGCGCGAGCTTATCGTCAACGTACAAGCGATAATAGCCGCCCGCCTCGCCCGTGGATTGAACGAAGAAATCATACTCGCCAGGCGCCGAGGCCGCGTAGTAGCCGGTCCAGCGAGCTGAGCCAGTGCCGGCCGGCAGAGTGGCCGCGGCGAAGCCCAAGTCCCCACCGGAAACCGCGCCGAAATTCACGTGCAAGTCGGTGCGGCGCAGCATCGGATCGCCTTCCATCTTTTCATTGGAGAAGTATTCGGCGAGCAAGCCCGGTTGACCGCCTGACTCAGCGGTCGAGAAATTCGTGGTTTGCGCCAACTCATTCAACTCGGGAATTCCGCGGGCGTAGTAAGTCTGTACGGCGGGCCCGAGTTCATTCGCAATGCCCTCCAGAAAACTGATCGCCGCGAAAGGGCGCACTCCGGCGCTGCCGCCGCCCACGGGCACGGCCGGATAGGCGTCGGGACCGATCACAGCCACAGATTTGATCGTGTGTTTATCCAAGGGGAGGACGTGCGCGTCATTCTTGAGCAAGACCATGCCTTCTCGTGCAGCATCGAGAGCGGCTTGACGGCCCTCGAGGTTGTAGCGCGGGATCGAGAGATCGGTCTGTTCCCTGTCGAGCCAGTGCGAAGCGACGGCAAGCCGGAGAATGCGGCGTACCTTATCGTCGATCGTGGCGACCGAGAGCATGCCGTCGCTGACCGCGGGAAGAAGCGTCTTGCGGTTCATGAACGCGCCCGAAGGCATTTCCAAATCGAGGCCGCTATTGGCCGCGGCGACGCCGTCGTAGGTCGCGAACCAATCGGACATCAGCACGCCCTGAAATCCCCATTCCTTCTTCAGAATCTCGGTGTCGAGGAGCGGGTTCTGGGTCATATGCGCGCCGTCGACCAGATTGTAGGAATCCATCACGGCGCCGACGTGAGCGTCCTTTACAGCCGCTTCGAAAGCGGGGAGATAGATTTCGCGCAGCGTGCGCTCGTCGATGATCGAGTCCACGTTGTGACGATCGAATTCGGAATTATTCGCGACGAAGTGCTTGGCTGTCGCGCTCACACCCTGGCTCTGGACGCCATCGATGTAACCGACAGCGATGCGCGACGCAAGGTACGGGTCTTCGCCGAAGTATTCGAAGTTGCGGCCGTTGAGCGGAGCGCGGTAGATATTGAGGCCGGGCCCGAGAAGAAAATTCACACCCTTCGCGCGCGCGTCGCGCCCGATCTGGACCCCGACACGCTGAGCGAGAGCCGGGTCCCAAGTGGCGGCAAGATTGATGCCCGCCGCCATTGCGGTAGCAGGCCCGAAATTGCGAACGCCCATCGGGCCATCCGCCATGCGCAAACGCGGCACGCCCAGATCAGGCAGCGCTTGAATGAAGAAACCATCCGTGCCGCCGAGAAAATCGATCTTCTGCTCGAGCGTCATTTTGGCAAGGATCGAGTCGACGCGGCTCTCGATCGCTGAATCCGCCGGCGATCCCGAATGCACCGGGGGCTGCACGCTGCCGAGCGCCACCAAGAGCAGAAGGGCCATCGCGAGGCGCGGGCCGAGCTTGACGGCGTATTTCATCTTCTTCGATCGATCAACCATCATCTCCCCCAAAGACCCCTGAATTGCGGATCGCGCCAACAGAGTCTGGCGGCTCTTGCCGAGAGGCGTTCAGGCATTAACGCCGGTAGCGGGCCGCGAACCTCTCAGGGCGTAGTAAAGGATGTAGACGTAGCACAGCGCCGGCAGAATGAGCGCGTGCTGGATGCCGATGTGGTCGGCCAAGGCTCCCTGAACTTCCGGAACGATCGCTCCTCCGACAATCGCCATCACCAGAACTCCCGAGCCGTCTCCCGTGAGAGGTCCAAGTCCCGAAACGCCCAGAGCAAAAATGCTCGGAAACATGATCGAATTGCAAAAGCCGACCAAGAGGATGCTCCACATCGCGACGTGCCCCGTCGTGGCAACAGACATCAGCACCAGCAGGCAGGCCGCGATGGCGGCCACCGCCAAGACGGTTCCGGTTCGCACTTTCTGCAAAACTCCCGAGCCGATGAATCGGCCGATCATCGCGCCTCCCCAATAAAGAGAGACAAAACGAGCTGCTATATTCGCGGGCAGATCCCCGATCGACGGCTGGCCCAGGTAGCTGACGAGAAAACTTCCGATCGCAACCTCCGCGCCGACGTATACGAAAATCGCGACGGCGCCAAGCACCAAGTGGCGATGTTTCCAAACGCTCTTTCCGGCCACGGGCGAGGAAGCGCTCCTTACCGCTTCGGGAATCGCCGGCAATTTCATGGCTGCGATGAACACTCCCAGGAGGATCAGCGCGAGACTCAGCCCGAGGTAAGGCAGCTTTACGGATGATGCTTCGTGCAGGCGGTACGCTTGCAACACCTGGCCCGACATCCGCCTGATTTCCTCGGTGGTTTTGGGCGCCGCGCTGAGAATGAACAGGCTTCCGAAGTAAGGCGCGACGGTGGTTCCCAAAGAATTGAAGGCTTGCGTGAGATTGAGCCGGCTGGACGCGGTTTGCGCCGGCCCGAGTACCGTGACGTATGGATTCGCAGCCACCTGCAACAGGGTGATTCCGGCCGCGAGAATCATCAAGGCCGCGAGAAACAGGGGAAACGACGGAACGGCCGCCGCCGGCACGAAAAGCAGCGCGCCCAGGCCCATCGTAAGCAGCCCTACCACCATGGCTCGCTTGTAACCGATCCGATCGATCAGTTTTCCCGAGGGCAGCGAAAATATGAAATACGCGGAGAAAAACGAAAATTGGATCAGCATCACTTCGGCGTAATTCAGATCGAAAATCGATTTCAGATGCGGAACCAGAATGTCGTTGAGGGATGTGAGGAAACCCCACATGAAGAAGAGCGTGGTGACCGCCGCCAGCGCGCTCTTGTAATTCCGCGTCTCAGACAATTCGGAAAGCCCCATTCCGGCAACGGATTGTGCTCATAGCCATGACATTGTGCCGCGTTTTCGGCGGCTCTCGACGAGTTTTTCCGTGGATGCCGCCCTCTTTGCCATCTCTCGCCGCAAATTTCTACCGGGACGGGATTTCGAGAGTCGCCTTGGCGCGAATATCGCGCGATGAGCTGCCGACGCTAATCGTGTAGACTCCGGGAGATACTCTCCAAGCGCCGGCCTGCTCGTCCCATACGGAAAAGGAGTCTTTATCCAAGGCCAAGGTTACGATCTTGCTTTCGCGTGGCTTCAGGAAAACCTTCTGGAAAGCCTTCAATTGGCGAGGCGGCTCGCCGGCGGGGGGCGGATCGCCGATATATAACTGTACGACCTCGGCACCATCCCGATCGCCTGTGTTGGTGATCCGCAATTTCGCCGTCCGATTTTCACCGCTTCCTTCGATTTGCAAGTCGCTATACGCGAACGTCGTATAGGAAAGTCCAAAACCGAAAGGAAAGAGCGGTTGCTGATTTTCGGCATCGTACCAGCGGTAACCGACGAGAACTCCTTCATCGAAATCGACTGTATGACCGTCGCCGGGATACTCGAGGAAAGTCCGCGCGGGACCCTGCCCTTCATTCGCAGGAAAGGTGACCGGCAGCTTGCCCGACGGATTCACATCGCCAAACAGAATTGCGGCGATCGACGAGCCGGCCTCCTGCCCCGGATACCAGGCTTCGATGATGGCCGCTACTTTGTCGATCCACGGCATCGCTACGGGATTTGACGTGTGCAGCACCACCACTGTGCGCGGATTCGCTTTCGCGACGGCCTCGATCAGGCGGTCCTGATCGCCGGGCAGGCCGAGGAAAATCTTGTCGTGGCCCTCTCCCATTTGCTCGCCTGCAAACACGATGGCGACATCCGATCCGGCAGCGGCGGCCACTGCCTTCGCGATCATTTCCGGATCGGGCGGTTGCCATCCAAGCTTCAGACCCTGCCCGAGAAGATTCGAGGCGCTTGAATACATCATCTCGACCGGTACCGCGTGGCCCGCGGTGAGATATATCAAGCCTTGCGCGGTCATGGGAAAATCGGCGCGCATCACGGTTGCGACGGCTTTGTCATCGACATACAACTCGGCTGTTCCGCCGCATCGCACCGAGAAATGATACACGCCCGTTGCCTTGGGCATTAGGCTGCCGCTCCATCGCGCCGACCATAGGGGCGGCCTGAGTCCGCCGCCACCGGGTTGAGGAGCCGCGCCTTGGGCATTTGGCCGGTTATTGGCCGCAGCCGCCGGTGGCGCTCCCATGAGTCCTCGGCCGAATTGAGGCAAAGGGGCACTCGAGAAATCAATCGTAGGATCAACGCGTGTGGCTACGGGATCGCCTGACCAATCTGCTGACTGATAGTATCGCGCCTCCAATCCCTTCCCTTCTCCGGAGGGCGGGGTAAAGACTTCGCTCGGCACGGGCGGGAGCGCCCCGATGCCCAACGTTCCGGCCGCGTAGGTGACTTTCACACCCTTGCCCGCACGCTGGGTAATGGCGTCCAGCGGAACGCTCAACTTCATCACATGGACTTCGGCACTGCCCGTCTCCATCACTTGCGCGTGAGGGCCGGCGTCGTCGCCGATAATGGCGATCGACTTTACGCGACGGGAAAGAGGCAGCACCCCGGCCGCGTTTTTCAAAAGCACAGCGCCTTGCTCCGCAATTTCCCGCGAGAGGGCTGCATGCTCGGGAGTCGCAACGTTCGCACCTGGGTTGCCGAGCGGATGCGGATCGTAAATGCCGAGGCGGAAGCTCGGCGTGAGAATATGGAAAACCTTCGCATCGAGGAAGCTTGCCGGGAGCTGTCCACTCTTGATCAGAGCGTCCACTTCCTGGGGCGGAGAAACCGCATCGACGCCGGCCAGCGCCGCAGCCAGCGTGGCGCGTTGCGCGAAAGCGGCGTCGGGCACGATGTACCCGTCAAAACCCCATTTCCGAAGATTGCTCAGCAGATTCGCATTGTCGCAACTGAACTGCCCGTTGATCTGATCGTACGCGCACATGATGCCGCCGTTGTGCCCTCGTTCGACAGCCGCTTTGAAGTGCGGAAAATAGATTTCGTGCAGAGCCTTTTCGGAAATGCGTTCGTCGATTCCGGCGAAATCCGGGTTCACGCCGGTGCGGCCGAATTCCTGATTGTTGCCGTCGAAATGCTTCACGACTGCGATTACCCGTTGGCTCTGGATGCCCAAAATTTCAGGGACGACCATTTCTCCCATGAGGTAAGGGTCCTCACCGAATGTTTCCGCGGATCGTCCCCAGTGCCACGTGCGCAGCAGGTTGATCGTGGGCCCCAGGACGGATCCCATTCCTTTGCCCGCGAATTCCTGGCCCACCGCGATTCCGAAGCGTTTCGCGAGATCGCGATCCCAGGTAGCGGCGAGCGTGATTACATTCGGGAATGCCGTGACGTTGAGCGACCGAGGAGGTATCGGGCCGGGAAACAACCCGCCTCCCGCGATTCCGTTGGGACCGTCGGAGCCAGGTGCAGCATCCAGCCCGAGCCTGGAAATCGCACCGGTGCCATAGCCCCCGAAACGCAGCTTCTCTTCGTAGGCCATCTGCGCGACCACTTCGAGGGCGCGGCATTCCGGCGTCTGGCTCGCATCCGTCCACGGCCTTGGGCCGGGGCCGGGATGGCAGTCGTTCGAGGAAACTCCGGGTATTTGCGGCAGCGCCGCATTCGTTTGGGGGCGCGCGGATGGAACGATCATTGCGATCGCGAAAATAATCGCCGCGATTGCGGCAAGTTTTGACGACGGCTTCTCCACGAGCGTGTCCCTCCGGACAATTCTACGAAATGCTGCAAACAGGAGTTACAACGGCGCGGCTTTCTACGTTTCTCGCAGGCTCGCCCTTTCCGCGCCGTCCGGGTTGTCCTTCATCACGCATTCTGTGTCGAAGATCATCGTCGGGCACTTGTCGGCCGTGAAGGCCGGCCAATGCGGAAGGCCGGCGTGGTTTGGATCCCCATGCCGCGCGAGATTGATCCAGGCATCGCTCACTTTGGCTGCAAGCGCTCGAGGCCCCGGGCCGCCGCCCGTCATGGGAGCGCAGCGATCCGTATTGTCGAAGACGAACGAGAGCTCGGAGCAGTGAAACGCGCCGGGTCTCCGATCCAGGACGGGCGTCTGCCAGCAGAACCAGTAGTTGAAGACAGGCGCTCCGCCAAGCGCCGCTTGCCGCTCCGCTTGCGTGATGGCGCTCTGACGCACGGGAGCCGCCGAGATGCGCGACATGATTTCACCTGGGCCCACGTCCGGCGCCGCGGCGCGAAAAACTTCGATGATATGGGCGGCGCGATCTCCGTAAGACGCTCTTACGCGAGCTTTCAATTCGTCGAGCGTCATCGTAGAGAGCGTAGGATCGTAGAGAGCGGACGCGAACTCGTTGAGCACGGTTCCGACCAGGAGCGGCACCTGAGCGGACATTGCCGGCGCCACCGGATCGTATGGCTGCGTCGGCAAGTTCGTGCCATCCACGGTCGGCTGCCAGCCGATGCGCGGCAGGCGAAATGCGCCGCCCGGCCGGAAAGGCGGAGCGAGGCTTTTTACAGCGGCGATCCCCGCCTGGACCAAACGCTCCACCGGCACATCCTGTATCTGGTCGATTTGCGAAGCGCTGAGCCCAAGTTGTTGTAGCACGGCGGCGCCAAGCTTCGCCGAATCCTCCGCCGTTGAAGCATTGAGGAGCGAGCCGCTCTCAACTGCCGCCCGATGAAATAATCCCTTGGCTGCGGGCATGGCCATCAACGTGTTGACCTTGCCTCCGCCGCCCGACTGACCGAAGATCATTACGTTGCCCGGATCTCCGCCGAAATTGGCGATGTTGTCGCGCACCCACTCGAGCGCCGCGACGATATCGAGCATGCCTGCGTTAGCGGAGTCGGCGTAAGCGGCTCCTCCGGCCTCGGCAAGGTTCAGATAACCGAGCACGCCGAGACGGTGATTGAGCGACACAACCACGACATCTCCGCGCCGGCTCAGATTCTCTCCGTAATACGACTTCAACTCCTGACCGGAGCCCGCCGAAAATCCGCCGCCATGCAACCAGACCATTACGGGACGCTTTTTGTTGTCGTTCACTCCAGGCGTCCAGATGTTGACGCGAAGGCAATCTTCACCGGGGCGCCCGTCGTCCCAGTCAAACATCCACGCCACTTCGTCGTCCGCCCAACCCGCGCGAGGTTCCTGCGGGCTTACGAAGCCATTCTGCATCGAACTCCGCAGCCCGGTCCAAGGAACAGGCTTGGTAGGCGCCTTATAGCGCGCCTTCCCTGCCGTGGAACCTGCATAGGGAATGCCCAGGAACGTGTCGATGCCGTTGCGCGTGAACCCGCGAACTTTTCCCGCAGTCGTCTCGACAATCGCATTCTCGTTTGAAGCGAGGATTAGCGTGTTGCAGACACCAGCCACCGGCGCCGTGGCGCGGCTCGGGTGAGCCGCCGAAGCAACAGGTTGCAAGGCGGACGCGGCTGCGGCGCCGGCGAGAGCGGCCGCGCCTTTTATCAGACTTCTTCGACGAATCACTGCGTTCATTGACTTGAGTTCCGGCTGATGATTCCCTTCGCTGCGAATGCGCATGGTGCCTCCCAAAGTCAGATCTAGAATCTTCCTTCGATGCTGCGATCGACCTGAACAGCCAAAATCAAATCCGAGTCACGCCGGCGCCACAATAGTGCCATGTTTTGGCATCGCCAGCCCTGAAGTTGGCCTGCCGTCCCGGTTTTGACCCAGGCGCAACCCTTGGGGGGAAAGCTGAGCTGCGCCCGGGCTTCCGAGTCGGGGGGATCCAACAACGGAAATCGGAGTATGAAGCGAGCCGCCCGTCCCATTTTCTCGCGGCCCGCCCCTCCGCTACTTAGAACACAAAACGAGCCACCAACTGCAGGATCCGCGGGTCGCGCGCCGCACTCGCGGTTCCAAACGCAGTGGTCGGCCCGCCCAGTAAGAAATCACCAGAGGGGCCGGTCAATCCGTTGAGAACGCCATTGCCGAGACCAAATTCAGGAGCAAAAAAGGCGAGGCTATTCACCGCGCTCCATTGCGTATGATTGAACGCGTTGAATGCATCCACCCTCATTTCGATAGCGTATCGCTCGTTAATTGCAAAATTCTTCTGCAACGACATATCCCAGTTGTTGATTCCGGGACCGAACGCGGTCTGCAACGGCGACTCGAGGCCCAGACTCGGCGCCGTGGGCACAGAAAATGCGCCGGGATTGAGCTGATGCAACGGCCCGCCGCTCCCCTTGATCTGCGTTCCGGTCAAACCCACCTGGGCCGTTTCCGTGTAGGAACCGGTTAAAGTGGATTGCCCGACCGGCCCGCCGAAAAGGTTGAAGCAATCGGTGATGCAAAGGTCGAGATTGTCGCCGACGCCGATGTCGTCAAACGTCACATGATAAGGATTTCCGGTGGTGAAGCGCGTGATGCCGGAAATCTGCCAGCCGTCGATCAACGTGTGGGCCAGTCCATTCGACTTGAAGATCGAGGGAAAGTTATACACGTAGCTCACCACGAAATTGTGGCGCTGATCGAAAGGCGAGTATGTGTAATCGGCTCTCCTCGTCCTGCCGTCGATGCGGATCGGGTCGAAGTCCGATCCGACAATGCCGGGGATCGGTGTGTCGGTGAGGGCCTTCGAGTAGGTATAGGCCGCGCCGAGAGAGAGCGAACGGCCGACCTGCCGAGTGAGAGACACCTGCAGCGAGTTGTAGTTTGCCGTCCCGGTGTTGGTGAACTCCCAGATATCTCCCAAACCTTGGATCGGACGAACCAGACTTTCCGGAAGAGCGCAGGCACCGGAGTAGCCCCCCGGCATGCCTTCGAAACCGACCGTGGCCGCGCTCAGACACTGTGGGCCGGACTGAGTGGGATCTTGCGCCGATGCCTGAAATGTCGTCCCGTATGGGATTCCATTCAGGTTGAGTTCGTCCGTCTGATGCCGCGACGCGGATCCCACGTAAGAGGTGTCCAGAATCATCCTGCCCGGCAACTTGCTTTGCACGCCAAAGCTATATTCGTAGACCGTGGGGATCTTCCCGGCAACGTCCGTTGCATAAATGCTGGGAGGAGCCAGGAGTCCGCCCCCGGGGGCGATCCCGGTCGCGCCGGCGGGACAGCCGGACGTATTGACGCATCCGCCAGACTGGTACGTCGGGTCGATCGATTCGGGAGGGTTCTGGAGCAACTCGAACACGCGGTTGCCCTGCACGCGATCGTAATAAATGCCGGCGCCGGTGCGAATCACTACTTGCTGCTTGCCGGTGACGTCCCATGCGAGGCCGATGCGCGGCCCAATCTGCGGTGCGCGATCCTGCTGCAAGTACTTATTGGTCCCTTGATCGCCCTGGACGATGCCATCTTCGAGATTGCCCGAGCCGGGTATGACCAAGCCGATGTCGGAGGGCGAAGGAGCCGCGCACGAGGGCATCTTCGCCGGACATCCCGCGTTGGTGGGACGATAGAGCACGGGTGCCGCGGCGGGATCGTAGAAGCTCGGTATGAAATTCGAGGTTTGAAGCGAGGCATCATACTGTGGCTGATACCACGAAAGCCGGAGACCGTAGTCCAGCGTCAGACGCGGCGTGATTTTCCACGTGTCTTGAAAGTAGCCCTCGAAATTCAGATAGCGATACTTTCCGGTGAGGAAGGAGTTTGCCTGGTCGAACGTGCTGAAAATGCCGAGCGCCAGGTTCGCGAGGCCGTCTCCGGTGTCGAACGGATTCGAACTAGACGAGCCGAAACCGTAGTTGCCGTTGGCATCGGCAAAGGCGGTCTGATTCTTGCGGCTTCGCTGCACGTAGACTCCTGTCTTAAATGTGTGCTGGCGCCAAACCTTGCTGAGGTTGTCGGTGACGTCGATATCCGTGTTGTAGTTGAGAAACGGCGCCTCGGCAGTAGACGTCGTGGCGCTCGCGCCGCCCAGCGCATTGCTTCCGTAACCGATGCTCGGGATGAAACCGGTTCCCGCGTTTGGGAAAAGAAGCGGGAAAGCGTTTGCGCCGTTCAGGCCGCTGCCCGCCGCCGTCAAGAGACTCGGAACCGCGTTAATCAAAGCATTGTTGCTTACGCCGATCTCGAAATCATTGACCATCGTCGGATTGAAAATATATGTCGCGCCCACATTCCATTGGTACCCGGGAGTTCGGGATACATATGGCGTGGGCAACGGGAAAGAGCTGGCGGGAAAGAGATCGCCGGCGAAAAAGCTTTCCGTGTTGCTGCTGTTGTGAATGTAGGTGCCGAAAATTCGCAATTTCGAAGTTGCGTTGTAGTCGATCCGGAGGGTGTCTTCTCTCCTTGGGTTGCGGCTTGAATTCACCGCTGTGGGAGAACTGTAATTGAAGGTATTGCCCGCTCCTCCTGTTCCAATCGCCAAGGCCGCCGGATCGAGCGCACTCAGTTTGCTCATCCAGGCCAGGCCGGGCGCCCAGAGCCGGCTCGTCGGAATCACGCCCAAAGTCGGGACGCCATTTTTCAGGCCGTCGAAGCAGCCTCCCGGGTTGGTGGACGTCGCGCCGGGCAGGCATGGCATTCCGCTGTCAGGATCGCGGATCAGATTTCCGTTCGGGTTCCCTAGGGTCGCGTCGCCCGAAAAATCTCCCATCGCTTCGGCAGCCGTCGGGATCCAGAGATTCGCCACCGTGCCCGGCAACAATTGCCGCTGAAACTCTTCACTCCAGAAGAAAAACAGCTTGTCTTTGCCGGTGTTGAAATGGCCGGGAACATAGATCGGTCCGCCGATGGTGTAACCGATATCGTTGAGCCTGAAGAGCGGCCTGTGGTACGCATCGTTTTCTTCTCCTCCCGGCAGTGTGGCGGCCTCTTCTTTGAGGAATGCATTGTTGGCGTTGAGGCCTTCGTTCCGGTGATACAGGTATGCGCTGCCGTGGAACTGCGAGGTGCCGCTCTTCGTGATCAGATTGATCTGCGCGCCGGAAGACCGTCCGTACTGGGCTTGATAGACGCCCGTGAGCGCCGTGAATTCCTGGACGGAGTCAAGACTCACCGTGACGTTCTGAACCCCGTTCAATCCGGTGTCGATGTCGCCGATTCCGTTGACGGTTAGATTGTTGGCGTTGTTTCGGACGCCATTTGCGGCGAACTCGCTGATGCCGCCCGTATTCGCCGTCTCCTCGAGCGGCACGCCCGAAACGCCCGGCAAAAGTGCAACCAGCGTAAGCGGCGTGCGGCCGTTGACAGCTTCATTCTCCATTTCCTTGTTTTCGACGGTGCCGGTTCTCTCGGCGTTCTGAGTCTGCAGGGCGGCCTGTTCCGCGGAGACTGTGACTGTCTCGCTCACGCGGCCAACAGCAAGGGCAATGTCGGGCATTCCCATTTTCTCGGCGGCGTGAAGGATCACGTTCTGCTGCACGAATTTCTCGAAGTTGGCGGCCTCCACCGTGATCGTATAGGTGTCGGGGCTGAGAGTCGGGAAGACGTATTGCCCCTGCGCGTCGGTCTTCACGGTCTGAGTGAATTGCCTGTCGGCGCTCGCCGCTGTGACGCTGGCTGCGGGAACACTCCGTCCGGATGGATCCAAGACTCTTCCCGCGATCGAGCCGTTCTCATTTTGAGCATTGCTTGGGCCCGCCAGCGTGATTCCCAGGGCGAACAACACCAACAAGATTCTGCTCGACCGCCGTTCCCATCCGTTCATTCCCATCACAATTTCCTCCAGAGAATTTTGCGCGTTTGGCGGGATGCGCCATTGAGAGGCGCATGCGTGCGAACGAGTCCGCGAGACGCCTATGACGATTTGCTTGAGCTTGGAACCCCACCTGATTCGGGCCGGGAAGGTACGCCAAGAGGCGTGGGAGGGATCAAGGATGCTACGGTACCCAACTCGCAGCGTCTAAATATGCGGCGTGTTTTCAAATAGATGTACGGCAGTGCGGGGACGTATCATACGGTAGTTTTCATGTTTTTCGATTGACACGCCTACATCCCTGATAGAGACTTCTGGCCGCTGAGGGGCCAGGGGGGGCGCATGTCGCGCGCGACTGTGCTTGAACACTTCGTAACGCACGCCGAGACCCGATGGGTGCCCGCGACCGACGCGGAGCGCGAAGCGCTTCAAGAACAGCTGGAACGTATCCTCAGCCATCCTTCCTTTAAACACAGCAAACGGTACCCTGCCCTGCTGCGATACGTGGTCGAACACACGCTCACCGGCGAAGGTCATCTCAAGGAGCGAACTCTCGGCGTAGAGGTGTTTGGAAGAGAACCCGGTTACGATACGAATGAGGACCCTGTCGTTCGCATAACCGCCGGCGAGATTCGCAAGCGAATCGCACAGTATTACCACGAGCCGGGCCACGAAGCTGAACTGCGCATCGATTTGCCCGCGGGCTCATATGTCCCAGAGTTTCATCTACCCCTGGAGAAGGTGTCGATCGATTTGGCGCGAGCTACGCCGGCCTTGGCGCCGCAAGTGATCGCCCCGCGCGCGCCCTTTGGGAAGCGGCCATGGATTTACTATCTCTTGGCAGTGGCGCTGGTGATCGTCCTGGCGAGGGTTGCGTGGGTAAGGGCGTTCGCATCCGATGGGGCGCTGGGAGATTTCTGGAATCCGGTATTGCAATCCCCGGGTCCCGTGCTCGTATGCATCGGCGAACCCGATTTGCTGGCGCCCGCGAGAGCGGAAAACGGAGAAGGAAGCATTTCGGATCATATCTACTTCGCCCCCGATCGAGTGAAACTCTCCGATGCCAACGCGCTCTTCCGTTTGGCGGAATTCCTGGGAAGCAAAGGGAAACCCGCCCGGCTGCAAGCCGCCGGCACAACCACGCTCACGGATTTGAGGCAAGGACCGATCGTGCTCGTCGCGGGCTTCGACAACCCGTGGACGCTGCGCATCGAGCAGTCGTTGCGCTACCAGTTTGGGACCACCGCTGACCACACGACGGCGTGGATCGAGGACCGCAACAATCCATCGCGGGATTGGTTCGTCGACTTCAAGGAAAAGTATTCGCAGCTGACGCAGGACTACGCGCTCGTTGCCAGATTCTCCGATCCCACAACGGGCCAACCGGTCGTCATCGCGGCCGGAGTGGGCGAAAACGGAACCATCGCTGCGGGCGAGTTTCTGACGGATGAGCGTGATATGGACGCCGCCGCGAAACAGGCGAGCGATTGGCGCTACAAGAACGCGGAAGTGGTGATCGCGACACAGGTAATCGACGGAAAGTCCGGCCCGCCGCGAGTGCTCGCGACGTACTTCTGGTAATTGGCGCCGCGCGCCGAACACCTTCATTCTGAAATAGGGCGATCCAACGTTTGTCGGGCGACCGCACGCTCGAGGCCGATGTGCGTCGACTCGTGCTCGAATACGTGCGCGCAGCCGCGCAGGGGCGAAGCATCGAGCAAAATCTGCAATTCAGGAAGCGTATATGCCGCGCGCACGGAATCGCGATACAGCTTGCGCATTGCGCCTGCATAGTGGCGGCCGTGCCAGCGAACGTGAAACGGGTGCGCGAATCGTCCCGGGCGGCGAAGATCGCGCAGCAGAATCGCTCCGCCGGGCTTCGCGAGGCGCGCCATCTCGGCTAACAAGTGCCGCGGCTCTTCCAGGTGATGCAATACCGAATTGCACATCACGAGATCGAAACTCGCATCCGGAAAACCCAGCTTATTGCCGTCCGCAACGCGAAATTCGACGCGGCCGGCAAGCGCCGGACCCGCCGCATCGAAATTGGCGTGCGCCTGGGCAATCATGTTGGGCGAACGGTCGACGCCAATGAACTTCCAGCGCGTGAGACGCCGGGCCAGCTTGATGACGATCTGCCCGGGCCCCGTGCCGATGTCGAGTCCGCGGCCGCGCTCGCGGCCATCGACCAGACGAAGGGCATGGTCGACGAATGTGTCGTCGATTTTATCGAGATAGGCCTGCGCCGCGGACCAGGAATAGGCCTCCACCTCGCCCGAATCGTCCATCACTTCGGGCTCCGGTACGCGCGGCAGATCGAAGAGAGCCATCGCGAGAGTGTAATGAAGTGGCGGCAGGAAAAGCTAGCGCGATGCGAGCATGGCCCGCGGCACGGCCCGGCTCTTCGCGGGAACGAATCGAGCGGCGGATTCGGACGCCGCAGCTTCTGTGGGACCGGGCGCCGCCGGCCAGCCGATCGCGTGGTTGATGGCGTCGAAGGTGTGGCGAGTGGCGCGCTCGACCGAAAGGCATTTCAAACCGACGCACCAGAGAAACACGCCGCCTTGATCCGTTTGAAACTGGAAGAAATTGGGGCGCCGGAAGAGTTGCGCCCTGCTTGGATATTTCATCTCGAGCCCTTCGCTATACTGGCCGAAAAACGTGCCGGTGTGATCGGGCGTATCGAGGGCCAGCAAAAACACATCGGGAGTTTCCTTGGTTTTCTGGTCCTCGAAAACTGCGTACCGGTCGCCCGTCCACGCGGGAGAGAGCGCGTCGGCCCGCTCCGCGCCGATGAACTGCTTCAGAATTTCCTCGAGCCCGAATTCGCCCATCACGTTTTCCTCAAGCAGCTTCCAATCGGACGGAACCAGGCCTTTCCATTCGGGCAGCGTGATTTTCTGCGGCGCAACTCCTTTGAGATACAAATCCGGATGCATGATCTGCTGGGTCGAAACCGGCGGATTCTGAAAGATCAAGTTCAGGTCGCTCCAGCCCGAATGCGCTTTCAGGAATTGTTGCGCGAACGAAGCTCCCGAGAGATACGGGAAGAGCAAGCCGTCGCGGATATACGGCGGCGCTTTCACCAGATTCGGATCTTTATCCATTTCCTGCAGGGCGCTATTGCGCATCAGAAGCGTAATGTCCGGAAGCTCGCGTACGCCGACTTTATCGTCGCGGAGCGCGTAATCGACCATGGCCGCCATAGCGGTGCCTTCGCTGACGGCGTCGCGCGCCATTTCCGCGTCGTCATTGGGACGCGCGGCTTTGATCCACGAATCGATGTGGAAGGATTGGTCCTCGAGAGCGTGGGTGAGCTCATGCGACATCACTTCGCGCTGCTCATCCGGCTCGATCCAATCCGCGATGTAAAACTCCTTTGCCTTGGGATCGTAGAGGCCGGCAACCTGGTCCGTGAGGACCTGGAGCATGAACGAATCGAGCGGGAAATCCTTGGGGATCAGGCCGAAGGCTTCGAGGGCCTTCCGATCGGCGAAGCGCTGCGCATCCGATTTATCGTCGTTTTCTTCACGGATGAGGTAGTCGCGAATCTCCTGCTTCGAACGAAGGCTTTTCTTCAGCGGCTCCAGGATGGGCAGGTGCAAGATCTGGCTCATCTGCTGGAGAACTTCATCGGCCGCCTGCAGAAATTGAGGGTTGGGAGCTGGCGCAGCCTGCGCAGGCAGGGTCGCAGGGCTCGCGGGGTCCGGAGCGGCGGAAGAGGGCGGCTGCGACTGCTGCCCCACAGCGGCCAAGGCGAAAACAATTAAGGCTGCGAAAACGGCGAGTCGCTTCATTCAGAACCCCTGAGTCTGATGCCCCGATCAGGATAGCAGGTTTCCCGGTGGCTCACAGGGCGCGGCGATTCAATGAGACCTCATGCCGCTATTTCGCGAGCGGGAGAGATTCTTCGGCCAAAAACGGGCCTCAGAATGACGGGCCCGACACGGGGACGTCTTCGCCTCCCAAGCGGCGAAGCAAGCCTCGCCGCTAAGAGGCAGCAAGGCGCCGCAGTCCATGGGCTGACGGGTTACTGCGGGGCGAAGGCGAGAAAGACGTTGCCGGGCATGCCCCAGAGCGCGCCGTAGCCGGAGCTGACGTAGACCATGCCGCCGACGACCGTCGGACCGCCTCCGCCATCAATCGATCCGCCGTGAGCCTTGACCTCGTTGACGGTCTTGAAGCTCTGCGCCGTGTCGAAATCCCAGATGATCTTGCCATCGCCGGCCCGAATAGGCGCGGATGTGGCCGTCGTCGGAACCGGAGAAAACAACGCCGGGCATCGCCGTGACCGCGGCGGATTGCGCGGGGCTGCAGCGATCAACGTGGCACGTGCCCAGTACGGGCGGCGCGGCCCAAATCTGCTTTCCCGTGGCGATATCGAGCGCGAAGAGCCCACCGCCCTTCTTCGGGTCGGGCTCGAGGCCGCCGGGAAATGGCACGACATCGATATCCGAGAGCGCCTCATACACGGCTTTGCTATCGGCAGCGGGTCCCCACTCGACTCCGCCGAGCGGACCGCCCTGGCCAATCTTGGTTTGCCAAATGAGCTTCCCCTGCTGGTCGGGATCGAGAGCAAGAACCGCCGAGGATTTCTGGCTGACGATCAGCAGACGCTGGCCATTCGGGAGCGTGCGCAGGAGCGGCGGCGAGGCGAAGTCGAAGTCGCCTCCCGGCTTCTTCGGGCAGTTGCTTTTGTCGTTCTGCAGGCAGCTCGTGTTGAATGCATCGCCGGAGGTGAGCTGTTTCGACCAGACGATTTTGCCGGTCTTCATGCTGATGGCCATGATGGCGTCGCTGTTTGAGGTGGGCGGATCAGAATAGTTGTCACCGACGCCGACATAAAGGAGACCTTTTTTCTCGTCTACCGTTGGTGACGACCACAAACCGCCGCCGGATGGTCCCCAGAGCTGCGTGCCGTCGGGCTTCTCGCCCGTCGGGTGCGGCGCTTGCGAAATAGTGTAGGTTCGCCAGATTTCTTTCCCGGTCGCGGCGTCGAACGCCACAAGGGCGCCGCGAAACGTGCAGCATTGGTAGTGAGGATCTGCCGCCATCCACTCTTCGCGAGAGGAGATGCCGACATATAAGCGACCTTTGTAAAGGCGCGGCGAATCCGTGACGCGCGCGTAGGGATGCGTGGTGATCCGGGTCTTCCAGACGAGCTTTCCCGTGAGCGCGTTGAGGGCGTAGACATTCGTGCGAAAATCACCGAAATAAGCGAGATGATCGGGGCCAATCACAATCGCGCTGCGTACACCGGCATCGGCCTGAAATTTCCAATAGGTGCAACCGGTCTTCGCATCGAGCGAATAGACCGTGCCCATCGGGCCTCCGAAAAACACGCGGCCGCCGACGATGACCGGCTGAGCGAAAGCTCCCCAATCGCCCGGAAAACCAAAAGCCCATTTCAATTTGAGATTCGGAACCTGAGAAGCAGTGAGTCCAGCCTGGTCGGCGGGCTGAAAGCGGCTGTTGTCGTAGTCGACGCCCCAACCGTTCCATTCAGGTCCGGACAAATCCTGCGGCGCGGGACCGTGGCACTCGCCGGCGGAAGGATTCCGCGGGCGCGAACTGCCCGCGCGTTTGCCGGTGAGATACTCGGCGACGGCGACGCGCTGGCCGATCGTCAAAGGCGCCGCAACAAGGCGCATCGGGCCGGATTTGAGCTGATAGAGGATGTAATCCGGGGACATCGTCTTCAGCATGAGGTGGTTGAAAAACGGCGGATTGCCGGCCTCGTGGCAGGAGGCGCACTTCGTCGCGTAAATGGTTTCACCCAGTTTTGCCGGGGCAGCAGCGGCCGAACCTGCTGATGAAGAAAGCGAGAGCACGTAGGCGACGAGATCGTCGATTTGCGACTGGCTGTATCTTGCCTTGAACGCCGGCATCGCCGTGCCCGTTTTTCCATTGGCTATGATCTCGGCCACAGTTTTGGCCGACAGAGAATGGCCGCTGAGCGCCGGACCGGCGGAGGCACCCTTGCCCCCGGCACCGTGGCAGAAGACGCACGCGGAGCCATACAAGAGTTTGCCCGAAGCGATGCGCGCGTCTTTGCTCTGGGCTGCGGAATCTGCGCGTGGACCCGCGCCGCGACGCGCAAGAGCCGGAGCCGGAAGGACGAGGAACGGGAGCGCAAGTGAAGCGGCGAGAACTGCGAGGCTCAGTCTCCCGCGCACTCCAGCGTTCCGCGGGAGTTTGCCCATGCCACAGTCGATATCTTCCACGTGCACCTGCCCAGATTTGAGATGACGTCGAAAGAATCGAGCGCGGCTTTGTTGACCCGGTGAAATTGACACAGCGTGGCCGATACTACAGCGCGATCCTCAAGAGGCGCAAGAACGATCTCGATCACAACGACTCAAGTTTCACCGCCGCGAGACAACCGGAACAGCCAGGATCGCTTGCAGCGCCTTACAAAACTCGTCGATCTTGAAGGGTTTTCTCAAAATCTGGCAACCAGAGTTGCGGACGGACTCGGGAATCAGATCTTCCGTGGCAGTAGAAATTGTGAAAAGGACGCGCGATGAAAGGTCGGGGCGGTTCTTGCGAATCCAGCCGTAGAGATTGGCCGATGGATCCTCGTCCGGCAGATTGGCGCTGGCGACGATGGCGTCGACCGAGTCGCGCCTCAGGATATCGATTGCATCGCGCTCGTTTCGCGCGAGCCGCACCGTCGAACCGCGGGCGACAAGGATCTCCTCCTCGAGTTGAAGCACGGTTTCTTCGTCATCGACGAGAAGAATCTTTCCAGCCGGCGTCTCGTTCGCACAAGCTGCGTCGGCGGACGGCGCCGGCGCGGAAACGACCAGAAGCGGAAGCGTGATCGAGAAGGAAGCCCCACGCGGCGGCGAGTTGCGAACCTGAATTTCGCCCCCATGCTCTTTCACGATGCCGTAACAGATGCTGAGGCCGAGGCCCGTTCCCTTCCCGACGGCTTTCGTGGTGTAGAACGGATCGAAGATGCGATGGGGATTCTGGACGCCGGGGCCATTGTCCGTGAGTTCGACGCGCAGCCGGTTTCCGGCGGCCTCCGTGCGAATCCAAATTTCTCCCGGGCCACCTTTTTCCTGAATGGCGTCGACGGCATTGTTGAGGATATTGAGGAACACCTGCTGCAACTGGTGAAAGTCGCCGCCGGTCATGGGCAGATCCGGGTCAAACTCGCGGCGAATGACGATATTGTTGAGCTTCATATCGTATTCGCGGAGAACGAGCGTGTCTTCGAGAATCTGGTTGAGCTGGACGGGAGCGCGCTCGGGCTTGTGCTGGCGCGCAAAGCTCAGAAGATTCTGGACGATGTGATGCGTGCGCTGAGCCTGTTTGTAAAGCTTTTCGAGATAGCCTGCCCCGCGGGCATTCGTCAGCTCTTCGGACTTCAGAAGCTGGCTGTAGCCCAGAATCGCGGTGAGCGGATTATTGAGCTCGTGGGCCACGCCGGAAATCAATTGCCCTACTGCGGCCATTTTCTCGCTCTGCAGGAGCTGTTCCTGAGTGCGCCGCAAAGTCTCATACGCCTCGCGCGTCTTCTCGAGGAGAAGCGATTTGTCGATGGTGGTGGCGATCTGGTTGCCGATGGCCGAAAGCAGGTTTAGTTCGCCGGTGGAAAAGGCGCGCATTTCGCGGCAGCCGACGATCAAAACTCCGGTGATGCGATCCTTGGTCCACAGGACCACAACTTGCGAGACCTGGATGCCTTCGTTGCGGTGGAGTTCGCGGAAATCTTCGGGCAGGGCTGGAGCGGTGCCCGACAAGATCGTCACCCGAACCTGCCGGACTTGCTGAAGAAGCGAGGCCGATACCTCGATTGGAGCGGCGCCGCGGGCGTAGGCGGACCGGTATCCAACGGCAGCGGCGCGCTTCAAAGTCCTGGTCGGCTCATCGAGGAAATAAACAGCGGCGGCATCGACGGCCGAGAGTTCGGTGACCTTGAGCAGCGCGTCGTTGAGGCCTTCCTCAAGAGTCGCACACTGAGTGAGCAATTCGCCGATCGCGTTCAGAGCGAGAAGCTCCCGGTTGCGGCGGCGGATATCCATCTCGGCTTGCTTGTGCTCGGTGATGTCGAGAACGAATCCCTGATACGCAACGATCTCGCCGGAATCGTCGCGCGTGGCGAAACAGGATTCACGTGCTGTGCGAATCTCGCCGTCGCGCCTGCGGAATTGAAATTCGAAGTCGCTCACTTCGCCGTATTCGTGGAGCAGACGGCGCAGTCGCTGGCGGTCGGCGGAATTGGCGTAGAGGTGCGATGGAATGTCCGTATCGAGCAATTCCTCCCGCGTGTCGTAGCCGACGATTCGCATGAAGGCTTCATTAAAATCGAGGAAGCGTCCATCGGGAGTGGAGATGAAAACACCTTCCGGGGCCTTTTCAAAAAGCGTGCGGAATTTATTCTCGACGTACCTGTGGGCGGTGAAGTCCTTGAGAACGTGGATCGTTCCAAGGCGGCCGCCCTCGGAATCATGGAAGCTCGAATCGGTGGCGACAAAGTAGCCGCCGAAAGTAGGGTCGATCTCGTCGGACTGGCCCGCCGCTCCCTCGCAATAGGGGCATACCACCCATGGCGCCGTGCCCTGAAAGAGAAGATCGCGCATCGAACGGCCGACCAGCGCGATGGGCTCAGCGGCAAGGCGGTCGGCGAGAGCCCGATTCGCTCGCAGAATGCGGCCGTCGGGCGAGTGGACGAGAATAAGATCGTCGATGGAATCGAAAGTGTCGAGCCATTGCCTGCGCGAAGCGGCCGAACTTTGGAAAAGCTCGACGTTTTGAACGGTCAATCCGAGCAGGTTGGCAACGTTGACGAGAAAATTCTCTTCGTCCGACTGGAAGGTTCGCGGCGCCAAAGAACCGACGCCAAGCAAGCCAAGCGGACCGTCCTTGCCAGGAATTCTCACCAGCACCACAGAGGCAAGTTTGTCGGCCCCTTTCCAGAGGCGGACCGCTGAGTCTCCGGGTGCGCCAGAGGACAAAACCGGAGTCGACTGGCGGAGAACGGCCTGAACCCAGGATTCCGTGACGGGGATTCTCGATGGATCATGCGGCGCGCCCCCGGGACCGGCGAAAGCCCTCATCACCAAGGCAGGCGAGCCGCCCGGATCATCGAGCAGCAAAACGACGCCGTGGCTGGCTCCCAGGATTTCTACAAGATGGCCGAGAACCGAATCGAGCACCTGCTCCATCCGAAAAGAGTGGGTGGCTTCAGCTGTGATTAACGAGAGGCGGCGAAGCTTTTCATTGAGCTCCTCGGTGCGAGCCCGGCCAGCCTCCAAGACGAGGACCGCCATGGCGATCCCCATGGTGATGCCGAATAAGCTGTGGAAGGAAAGACGGAAAACCTCGAAGCCCTGCTGCGCCCACTCGGGGCGATCGAGGCCGTCGAGGCCGCGCAGCATCAGCGCAGCAGACACAAGCTTCCATCCCACGCCGGGGTGAGGTGCCTGCGAACGCCAGAAAATCCATCCGGAGGAAAGATAAATCGCAGAAACGACGATGGTTGATGTCCAGACGACCGCATGGGTCAGCCTGGGAGCTCCATTCAGAGCCGCGAGCGCAGCTACAAGGACGCTGCCCGCAATCCACAGATGTTTAAGCTCTTGGGATCGTTTTCGGCATTCGAGGGTTGCCGCAAGGAAGAAAAGTACGGGAACGACCGATAGCACCGATGTAAGAGGTGTGCTCCCCGAGCGGCCGCGCAGCAAATTCTCGATCCGGACGCCCTCCAAGCCTACGTAAAGTGTCCATCCAGCCAGCCAATAGCGGAAAAAGCGTGCTCGAAAGCCCGGGAGCAGGAGCCAATAGAGGACGAGAATGACTGCCGAGGCAGCCCCCTCCATGAAAGCAACGGCCAGGACCTCTGGACCCAGGACGAGCGTCATCGCACCTTATCCGAGCGACACCAGGCCGCTCGCGTACAAACAACCGCCGAGAATTCGGGGATATCAGGAAGCCATTATAAGAATTAGCACATGCGACAAAATTGCCGCAACAGACAGTGTCGCCAAGTGTGCCGTGCCTTATAATGGCGAACGGAGCCACAGTGGATAAAGAGAAAATTCTCGTCGTGGATGACGAAGAGGCGATTCGAGAAGTCGTCTCTACGCTGCTGGAAGCCCAGGGCTATCCCTGCACAGTGGCATCGAACGGCCGCCTCGGTTTCGAGGCGTTTCGCAAGGATTCGTTCGATCTGGTGCTGAGTGACATCGTCATGCCCGAGATGGACGGGCTGAAACTCCTGTCGGCGCTGCGCGAGGAAGATCCCGACGTCCCCGTGATTATGGTGACGGCCATGCACGACATCTCCATCGCGCTCGAAGCGATACGCGCCGGCGCCTACGACTACATTCTGAAGCCCTTCGAAAAGGATCAACTCCACCTGAGCGTGCGGCGGGCGCTCGAACACCGGCGGCTGGTGATCGAAAACCGCACCTACCAGGCCGATCTCGAACAACTCGTGGCGGAGAGAACGCAACAGCTTTCGATCGCCCTGCAGGACCTCGAACAATCGTACGACTATACGCTCGAGGCGCTGGGCGGCGCGCTCGACGCCAAGGACGCGGAGACGGAAGGCCATTGCCAGCGGGTGACGGCCTTTACCATCACGATCGCGAAGGCCATGGGCGTGGATAAGGGGCTGCTGCGCCAAATCGCGCGCGGCGCGTTTCTCCACGACATCGGCAAAATGGGTATTCCCGATTACATCCTGCGAAAACCGGGGCCGCTGACGGCCGAAGAGCGGGAGATCATGCGGCGCCACTGCGAAATCGGATACTCCGTGCTCGAGCGAATTCCGTTTCTAAAGGAAGCGGCCGAGATCGTTCTCTCGCACCAGGAGTTCTACGACGGGACCGGATATCCGCGCGGATTGAAAGGCGAACAGATTCCCTTGGGGGCCAGAATATTCGCAGTGGCGGACACACTGGACGCGATGATTTCCGACCGTCCTTACCGCAAAGCATTGCCCGTCTCCGCGGCGCGCGAGGAAATTCAACGGTTTTCCGGCCGGCAGTTCGACCCACGCGTGGTTGAGGTGTTTATGGCGCAGCCGGAGAAACTGTGGCGCGATCTGCACGAAAAAATCAGCGATCCCTTCCAACTGACGCAACTCGAACGCGTGTAGTTTTATCCTTCGCTCGAATTCACAAAGCAGGTTGAGCTGGCATCGGCGTTCCCCTGCACATTTACGGAAGCCGGATTTCGGCGGCGGTAGATCAGGGAGAAGATGCCGATAAAGAGGGAAAGCGCCGGGACGAGCAGAATCAAGATGCCGTGCCGGAGGGCTTCGCGCCCTTGCGCACCAGAAGAAGCCGCATTTTGATAGCACATGGCGCAACCCTGCGCCGTGGCATGCGGCGCCATTGCCAGAAGAAACGCCCCGAAACTCAGGATGCGCGATCCAAAGCCTGCGTTCCGTTCACTGCGAGTTTTCAGCCGCATCGCCGCTTTCATAGTCGATCCTGCACCAGCAGAAAAACAAACAGGCACAACCAGAGAGCATCGAGGAAGTGCCAGTAGATCGAGACGACTTCCACCGCCGTTCCGCGATCGAGATGCCGTCCGCGGCGAAAAGCGACAGCCAGCATAGCAGCAATTCCGCCGAGCAGGTGTAATCCGTGCGCCGCAGTGAAGACGTAAAAGAAGCTGCTGCTGGCGTTCGTCGCGAGATAGACGCCTGCGCCAACGAGCTGCCGCCAGGCGAGAATCTGCCCCGCGACAAAGAACGCGCCCAGAATCGTTGTGACGCCCCACCAATGGCGAAAGCCTGCTTCATCGCGCACGAGGAAATCCCGGCGCGAACGCACGAGTGTGGCGCTGCTCGCGAGCAGGATCAGCGTATTGAGCCAGAGGACGCGAGGGACCTCCACCGTATGCCAAGCCGCGTTAGAAAGGCCTTTGCGCACCACCAGCGCACTGACGAGCGCCGCGAAAAACATGAGAATGCCGCCGAGCGCAATCGCCATTCCTGTGATGTAAGTGCGCTGCGGAACCGCACCCGATCTGACCGATCCATCGCCGTTATCGCCGCGGCCGGGCGGCAATCCCCTGGCCCCGTTTCCGCCGGAGTGGTTTAGCGCGACTGCGTCTGTGGCGGTCTCACTTGGCATTCGAATGTTCCTCGCCCATTGCATATCGTTCATCCGGGACATTCTGTAAGAGGAAATCCTGCCGCGCGCCGGGCACGCTGTAATCGTACGGGCCGCGATAGACGCTCGGATAACGACCGTCGAAATTATCGAGTGGCGGCGGTGACGGGGTGGTCCATTCGAGTGTCGTTGCGTTCCAGGGATTCGCGGACGCGCGTTCACCGGATTTCAGACTTCGGAAGAAATTGTAGAAAAAGATCAGCTGGGCTGCCGCAGTGATGAAGGCAGCGACGGTGATGAAAAAGTGGAGCGGTTGCAGCGACGCGAGATAGGCGGGGCCGGTCGAATCCGCATAGCGGCGAATGCCGCCCGCGATGCCGATGAAGTGCATCGGCATGAAGATGCAGTAGACGCCAACGAAGGTGAGCCAGAAATGGAGCTTGCCGAGCGTTTCGTTCATCATGCGGCCGAACATCTTGGGAAACCAATAATACGTGGCGCCGAAAATCCCGAAGATCGCGGCCACGCCCATCACCAGATGAAAGTGCGCGAGGACGTAATAGGTGGCGTGCAGCATGGTATCGAGCGCCGGCTGCGCGAGGAAAATTCCCGAAAGCCCGCCGCTGATAAAGAATGAAACGAAGCCGAGCGCGAATAGCATCGGCACGTGAAATTGGATTTTGCCGCCCCACAGCGTCCCGAGCCAATTGAATGTCTTGACGGCAGAGGGAACGGCAATCGCGAGCGTCAACATCGAAAACGCCAAGCCGGAGTAGGGGTTCATGCCGCTGACGAACATGTGGTGGCCCCAGATCAGAAAACCCAGAAACCCGATCGCGCACATCGCGAGGGCCATCACGCGATATCCGAATACAGGCTTGCGCGAGAAATTGGCGAGGATGTGCGAAGTAACCCCCATGCCGGGAAGGATCGCGATGTACACCTCAGGGTGGCCGAAAAACCAGAACAGATGCTGCCAAAGGAGCGGCGAGCCCCCGTTGCGAACCTGCAGTTCGCTGTTTACGACGAGTCCTGCCGGCAAAAAGAAACTCGTCCCGGCGGAGCGATCGAGCAGCAACAGGATTCCTCCCGCGAGCAAAACGGAGAAGGCCAGAAGGCTGAGGATCGCCGTGACGAACCAGGCCCAGACGGTGAGCGGCATGCGCATGAGCGTCATTCCTGGGGCGCGCATGTCGATGGTGGTGGAGATAAAGTTGATCGAGCCAAGCAGCGAAGCGAAGCAGAAGATCAGGATACTGACGAGCCACAGCGTCTGGCCCATTCCCTCCCCGGGACCGGTGACATCGCCGAGACCGCTCAGCGGTGGATAGGCCGTCCATCCGCTGATCGGGGCGCCGCCGCGAACGAGGAAGGCGGAAATCATGCACAAGAAAGCAGCGCACGTGAACCAAAAGCTCAGCATATTGAGGCGCGGGAAAGCCATATCGGGCGCGCCGATCTGGATCGGGAGGAAAAAGTTTCCAAACGCCCCTTGCGGCGCCGTCGTGAGAACGAAAAACACCATGATCGTGCCATGCATTGTGACAAGCGCCAGATACTGCTCGGGCGTCATGATGCCGCCGCTGATGAACGGAAGATGCGCGGCCGGCCACACGAGATGAAAGCGCATCAGGAGAGACAGCACGATTCCGACCGTCACGGCCGCGAGCGCGAGGAAGAAATATTGGAGGCCGATTATTTTGTGGTCCGTGCTGAAAATATGGCGGCGCACGAATCCCTTTTGGGCGTGCGCGCGAGCGAGTTCGGGATGAGCGCCAGCGGAAGCGTTCACTGGGCCGCCGCCTGTTGTTTGAGGAAGGCGAGATAATCGACGGTCGAGACCACATTCAACATGCTGTGCATGTGATAGTGCCCCAGACCGCACAGCTGCGTGCATACGATCTCGTAATGGCCAATGCGGTCCGGAGTGAAATGCATCGGAATCACCATGCCGGGCACGGCGTCCTGCTGGAGGCGCAACTCGCGGACGAAAAAGTTGTGGATCACGTCCTGCGAGCGGATCAGCAATTCGACCGGGCGGTTCACCGGCACTGTGAGCGAAGATGTGACGATGTCGTCTTTGCCGGCGGGATCATTCGGGTCGAGGCCAAGCGGATTGCCCGTTGCCGGGCTGACGAGATCGGCTTCGAGGCGGCCAAACTTCCCGTCCGCGCCCGGATAACGAAAGGTGTAAACGAACTGACTCTCCGTGACTTCCACCTGAATCGAATCGCCCGAAGAGGGCGCGATCTCGAGATCCGCCCAGACGCGATTTCCAGCGATTCCAAGGCCCAGAAATGTTGCGAGGGTCACGAGCGTCCACGTGACTTCCATCCAGGTATGGCCGCGAGTGAAGTGTGCTCGCTGGCCGCGATCACGGTATCGGAAAACCATATACGCCAGGCCCAACTGCGCAAGCACGAAAGCGATGCCGACGGCATACAGCGTCAAATCAAATTGATGGTCGACGAGCAAAGCCGCGGCGGTGATCGGCGGAGGCGCGGGGAAAAGATGTGCGATGAAAACGTACGCAGTAGCCGCCACAAGAAGAATCAGCAACAGCGCGAGCGAGACGGCGGGCAATGCGGAGCCCCGGTTGGGACTTCGGGAGCGCGTCGCGCGTGCGGCCTGCTGTGTGGTTCGCAATAAGATGCCCGACGGATCGCGTGGAACCAGAGATCATATATAAAGGCGGGACGGTTTTACACCGGGAATTGCTTCGAGCGCGCCCGCTGCAGACAAGGCGCACAGCGGGATCCGCAGGGCAGCGCAGTCTTCTGATCGCGGGAAAAAGTTGGTGCGGTCGAGTGGATTCGAACCACCACGGTATTGCTACCGCCAGCCCCTCAAGCTGGTGCGTCTGCCAGTTCCGCCACGACCGCAATTGCGAGGGCAAGCAAATTGTAACAGAAGCGTCTATTTCTTTGGAGCCTGAGCCGGCGCAGGTGTTGGCGCGGGCGTCACGGGAGCGGCCGGCTTAGCAGGCGCCGGCTTGGCCGGCGCGGGCGCCGATTGCTGAGTCTGCTCGAGAATCGATCCAGTGCTGACTCCGGCCGAGAGGTCGCGCTTCACGGAAAGAGCCAGGGAAGTCATCATGAAGACGATCGCGCACCAGGTTGTCGCGCGAGAGAGGAACGTCGCCGCGCCACGCGGCCCGAAGGCGGTCTGGCTGCCCGCGCCCCCAAAGGCTCCGGCAAGATCAGCCGCCGATCCGCTTTGCAGCATGATGACGATTACGAGCACGAAGCAAACCAGGATATGCAGCGTCACGAGGATCGCAGGGACACGCCAGCCCACCCATACCAGGCCCAGAGCGACGAGAAGCGATAATCCCCATTTTGCCCACGATGGCATTTCAAACTCCTCAAGGCGCAGGCGGACGCCGTGTCCGAATAGCGCTCAGAAATTCACGATTGCCGCAAAAGACTTTGGATCCAAACTCGCTCCGCCCACTAGCGCGCCGTCGATCCCATCCTTGGCCATCAGGCTTTTGATGTTATCGGGCTTGACGCTTCCACCGTAGAGAATTCGAAGCGCAGACGCTTGCTCAGGGGTGAATTCGGCCGCGATTAGATCTCGAATGTGCCGGTGCGCCTCGGCTGCGATCTCAGGCGTCGCCGTGCGCCCCGTGCCGATGGCCCACACCGGCTCATACGCAATCAGAATACGCGAGAACTCGGCAGGGGTCAACGCACAGAGGCCGTCCTTAACCTGGCGGTGCAGCACCACATCGGTGAGATTGCTCTCTCGCTCGCCAAGCGTTTCTCCCACGCAGACGATCGGCGTAAGGCCGGTGTCGAGGGCGGCTTTGGTCTTGCGGTGGACGCCTTCGTCAGTTTCGCCGAAGTATTGGCGGCGCTCGGAGTGGCCGATGATCACGCCGCTGCATCCTGCATCGACAAGCATGCGCGCGGAGATTTCACCGGTGAACGCGCCCTCGCGCTCCCAGTGCAGATTCTGCGCGGCGATCCCGACGGTGCTGCCGCGCGCGGCACTGACGCCTGCGGCGAGGGCGGTGAAGGGCGGAGCGATCACGATGTCGCAATGTGTGGCGCCCGCGACGAGCGGCAGGAACGCTTCGAAGAACGCGCGCGTCTCCGCCGTCGTCTTGTACATCTTCCAGTTGCCGGCGATCACAGGGCGGCGCAATCGCTACCCCTTTGCGCCAACGGCTTTGTCTGTGAGCGCTTCTACGCCCGGCAGCTTTTCGCCAGCCAGGAACTCGAGTGACGCTCCGCCACCCGTCGAAATGTGCGATATCTGATCGGCAACACCGGCTTGTTCCGCGGCAGCGACGGAATCTCCGCCGCCGATGATCGACGTCGCGCCCGCCTTGGTCGCGGCAGCTACGGCCTTCGCGATCCCGAGCGTGCCCTGTGCGAACGCGGGGCGTTCGAACATCCCGAGCGGGCCATTCCAGACGATCGTGCGCGCCTTCGAGATTTCCTGGCCGAAAAGCGCGACGCTCTTCGGGCCGATATCGAGCCCCATCCAGCCATCGGGAGTCGCGTCGATGTCCGCAATCTTCGTCGCCGGGGAATCGGGCGATTCCGCAATCACGTGATCCACCGGCAGAAGAAGCTTGAACTTGCGGCCGCGCGCTTCGTCCAGCAGGCCGCGGGCGAGATCGAGCTTGTCGTTCTCCACGAGGGACTTCCCTACCGGCTTCCCTTCCGATTTGAGGAAGGTGTACGCCATCGCCCCGCCGATGAGCATCGCGTCGGCAAGCTTCATCAGATTCTGGACGACCTCAATTTTGTCGGAAACTTTTGCGCCGCCAAGCACAGAAACAAACGGACGCTCCGGATTCGAAATGGCTTTGCCGAGATAGGCGAGTTCTTTTTCCATGAGCAGGCCGGCCGCGGATTGGCGGACAAACTTGGTGATGCCCACGACCGAGGCGTGCGCGCGATGCGCCGAACCGAAGGCATCGCAAACGAAGAGCCCATCGCACAGCGCCGCGAGCTGCTTCGAGAAGTTCGCGTCGTTTGCCTCCTCCTCGGAATGGTAGCGGACGTTTTCGAGCAGCAAAACGCCTCCGTTCGTGAGCGCTTTGCTTTTGGCCTCCGTCTCGGCACCGACGCAATCGGAGGCGAATTCGACCGGCTTTCCCAGCAACTCCCGCAGGCGGGCGGCCACCGGCGCCAAGCTGTATTTCGGATCGACTTTTCCTTTCGGCCGGCCGAGGTGCGAAGCGAGCACGAGCCGCGCGCCACGGTCGATGGCCAGGCGAATCGTGGGGAGCGTTTCGCGGATGCGCGTATCATCCGCAACGCGCGCGCCTTCGAGAGGCACATTGAAATCGACGCGGATGAAAACGCGCTTGCCGCCCAGATCGAGATCGCGAATCGATAACTTGTTCATGGTTTTCCCGGATTACTACGCCCGGCGCGGTTTACTCCGCTAGAGTTTGGCGGCGAAAAGCTTGATCAGGTCGCGGCAACGGCACGAGTAGCCCCATTCGTTGTCGTACCACGCGAGGACCTTCACGCAATTCGATCCGACGACGCGCGTGTAGCCCGCGTCGACGATGGACGAATGCGGATTGCCGCGAAAGTCGATCGAGACGAGCTCCTCTTCCGTGTATTCCAGAATGCCCTTCAGGGGGCCTTCGGCGGCGGCCTTCAATGCCGCATTCACGCTCTGGACCGTGGTGGGTTTCTCGGTGATCACGGTGAGATCCACGACGCTCACGTTTGGCGTCGGCACACGTATCGAGTAACCGTCGAGCTTGCCCTTGAGCTCGGGAATCACGAGGTGCAAGGCCTTGGCCGCACCGGTTGAGGTCGGAATCATCGAAAGCGCGGCGGCGCGAGCGCGACGAAGATCCTTGTGCGGCAAATCGAGAAGTTTCTGATCATTCGTGTAGGAGTGAATCGTGGTCATCGTGCCGATCGTGATGCCGAAGGAGTCCTGCAGCACTTTCGCGACGGGCGCGAGGCAGTTCGTCGTGCAGGACGCGTTGGACACCACGTGATGCTTCGCAAAGTCGTAAGTCTTGTCGTTGACGCCGAGAACGACCGTGTGATCCGGATCGGTGGCGGGAGCGGAAATGATCACTTTTTTCACAGGACCACGGATGTGCTTGCGCGCGTCGGCGCCACCCGTGAAGAGGCCGGTCGATTCGACCACGATGCTCGCGCCGACCGAAGTCCAGTCAAGCTCGGCGGGATCCTTGACCTTGAAGACCTTGAAGGCTTTTCCGTCGACGGAAATCGAGTCGCTGGTGTGGGTGACCTGATTCGGCAAATTGCCGAGGATCGAATCGTATTTCAGAAGATGCGCGAGGGTTTTCGAATCCGTGATGTCGTTGACGGCGACGACTTCGATTGAGGGATCGCTCAGCGTGGCGCGCAGGATGTTGCGACCGATGCGTCCGAAGCCGTTGATTCCCACTTTGACTGACATGCGTCCTCCGGGGGACAGTTAAGGGTGGTTGATGACCTGCGCGCAGGGGCTGGCAGGATGTTCCCGAACAGCAAATGCTAGGGCGCACCGAGAAAAAAGTCAACGCGGCTCTACGGACTCGGCTGCTTCAGTTGTATTCCTTGACCCGGATCACGTTGTCGCCCGCAAACGTCACAAAAACAGTTTTGGTGGGCGGCGAGCCGTAGATCCAGTCTTCCGTTTCGGTGCCGCTGGCGTCGCGCTCGCGGACTTTGTGATCCGGACGTCCCATCGCGGCCAACACCATCTCGCTATCCATGCCCACGACCGCGCGATGGTCCTGAATCGCATCCTTGAACTTCGGAGGAATCGTATCGATCCAATTTACCGCCGCGGAATGCTGCTTCGAAAAATCCAAAAAAACGCCCAAGTCGTGCTTTAGATCTTCCGGGGTCATGTCCGGGATCGGGCGTCCATAATCGAGTACGAGCGTTGAGCCCGGCGGCGTGGGCGGCTCGTACACAGGCGGCGGTGTCGATACATTGTTCACACCGACCTGCAGATGATCGCGGAGGTGGAAATGTTTTTTTCCCCCGCCATTGATCTGAATCACGATTTCATGAGAGCGGATATCCATCGCCGTGATCTGGACGACGTCGCCCGGGCTGGCCGCAAGGCCATACAGCCGGACGGCATCGCTGAGCCTCTGCTTATTGACCGGCTTGCCCACTGCAACTTTGAATCCGCGCTTTCCACCAGGCAGCGGCTGCACGGCCTTTGCGAATTCGCCGTCGACGTCGCGAAGAAGCAGAATCCGCGAGGAGCCTTGCAGCGGAACAGACTTCGACGATTTGGATGGATCTTGAATGCCGCTCGTGCCGGCTGCCGGGATCGAACTGCCGGTTGCTGGCTCAGAGAACGATTCGCCAGGCCAGCCCGGGGCCGCCGGGCGCAGTTGCGTCACGCCGGAGAGGTCCGCAGCGACGGCCAGCGCTGCAGCGAGGACGAGCGTGGATCGAACGTCCATACTTGGCGCCATAATACGCCTTCCGGAGGGCCATGTCATCGTCCCGGCAGCGCGGGAAGAGCCGATTAGGGGAGCAAGGGAGAAATGCTAAACAGCCGCGTGAAGGCGCTGATGGCAGCGAAGCGGAAAGCATCCTGCCGGGTGATCAGATTATGCGTGAGAACTCCCCACGCGCCCTGCGCATCGCGAATGCCGTTCGCGCCGGCAAAGGCGTCGATAGCCTCGGATAGCTCCACGCCTTGGTCCACCACCTGGGTCACGAGGGCGTCGGGCAGGAGAACTCCGCCAGAATGGCCGAATGTGGCTTTTCCGCGCCCGTCAGTGACGTAAACCCAATTTTCGAGAAATACCCACCGTAGCGAATCTTCGCGAATCACGTCGAGACCGCCTTCGAGACCAACAAAATATTCCCACGGCTCGTTTTTCTCGGCGGCGATGCGGATCATCGCTTCCGCACGTTGGCGCGCGCCCATCATCGTCTCCTCGCGCGAGAGAGGCGTATGGCCCACGCCGCTTGGCGCATCGACAGGGCAAATGTCGAATTGGATGTCCTTCTCGGTTACGGAATCGAGCGCAGCAAGCGCTTCGCGGACCGCGTTCACCTTCGGCCGGCGCGTGCTGCCAACCGCAATCGAAATCGTCTTCATTTCTTCAGTGACTCCAACAACCCCGGTTCGGAAGCGCCGCAAAGGCCTTGCAAGCGCGCCGCCGACCTTTTGACAGCTGGGTCAGGCCGAAGCCTGGAGCTGGGATGGCTTCTGCCCCGAAACAACTACCCAAAGTGCCCAGCCAGAAAGCGCGATGACAATGGCGAGACTTACCAGACTGCGCGCGCCGTACCACGCCGTCGGTTGAAGAGGCGGCGTGAGGACGTAAATGTTGTTGACGAACCAAAAGGCAAAAATGGAGAGGAAGCCAAAGCGCCGGATAACCCATAAGATTGAGAAGCCGGCAAGCACATAAGCGGCACCCGTAACCGCGAACCGGAACGGATTCGTGAAATCCACAGACAGGCCCAACGCCACCCACACCAAGGCAGAAAGAGAGTCCGCGACCCAAACTCGCCGGAGCACCAGCCTCAGCAAGACCACGAGCAGGAGAAACGCCGTGCCCGCGAAAAGCGCGCCCTGGATATTGCCAATCAAGCCTGCGACAAAATCGGTCGCACTTGTTAGTGATACCATCATCTGGGACGGCGGCGCGACCGGAGCCGCTGACACGAGGATCGACGCCAAACCAATCATCACGACGGCGGCAAAAAACAGGAGAAGTCCCGCGAGGATGTGGGACGCGACCAGCGGGTCGCGAATCCGTCCCGCCAAAAGGCGATTCCAGGAGATCAGGGAATCAGGCCAGTTACGCCGCGCGTAAGGCTCAATCGCAATATAGGCGAGCCAGAGAACGCCCGAGACGAACGCGGCCAAACTGATCCCGCCGACAAGAACACCGATCTCGTCGATGCCGGCAACGTGCGTTGCGGTCAATGCCCACGCACAAATCCCGCTCAGAAACGCCGCCGCCGCGATGATGGCCGCACCCTTGCGGTCGCCGCGTCCGGCGCGCAAATTGTGGCGAGCCACCAGCGCAGCCCCTAAGAGAAGAAAGACGAAAAGAGACGCAAAGATCAAATTCACAATGCGAGGACGATACTCATTGGATTCATTGGGCTTGAGCCACGTCCCGGAAACGTCAAAATAAACGGGACGCCCCTGCCACGCGGCCGCCTCTACGCGAATCTGCCCCGGGCGCCCTTCCCCGTAAGTTCCAATCCACGCCATACGCGAATCGAACGCCATGGGCGGCGTGACCAAGAGCGTCGTCGGGGTGAATCGCGCGAAATCGAGTCCTGCGTCCTTGAAGAGCAGCGTCCAATCGAACGGCGCTGTGCTCTTCGAATCGGCGCCGGTCTCGGCCGGCCTGGCTTCCAGCCCGATCAATCTGCCGGTCGTGTCCAGAGTCATTCGAATCATCTGCGGCTCGGAGTTCGGTGGTGAATCGTAGTCCACCTCGTCTCCGGAGCCCACTCGCGTTGTCCTGAGTTCGCCCGCTGCCTGACGATACCAGAAGCCCATCACCGGCGGCTGGCCGCTGGACAGAAGCTCATCCTGGCGATTCGGATCAAACTGCTCCACAAAGCGCAAATTGGGACCGTCGCAGCAATCGAAACCATAAGCGGTGCTTTGCGGTTTCTCCGTGTAGCCGAATTGCTGGAGCATCTCCTGAGCTCGAAACGCGAGCACTTCGGGCGGGATATCGTTCGGGATTCTACGAAGCAAAGGTGCGCTGCCGCGTATCATCGGCATAAAAATGGAGCTCGCAGCAATGGCCAGAATGATCCCGGCGAAGCACAGGATGGCCGCGCGCGCGCTGAAGCCTTCCTTTTCGCTCGAAGCTGCAACCATTTCGGGCGATGGAGTTTCGCCGGCGGCCAGCGCCGCCGCAATCGGATCGCCCCCGGGCAGCGCCATCGCTACCGCCAGCGCTGAAGGCGGCCGCCGCTTCGGATCTTCATCCAGGCAGCGCACGATCAGTCGCTCGACGGTGGGATCGAGATCTTTTACAAGATCCGTCGGATTCGTTTGGGCGTCGGCGCGGCGTTTGCCTGTGAACATCTCGTACAATGTCAGCCCGAGCGAATAGATGTCGCTCCGCGTGGTGACTTCCTTGCCGGCTCTTTGCTCCGGCGCCATGTATGCGGGAGTGCCGCTGCGGATATCGCCGAGCCCTACCTCCTGTGCCAGCGCCGCAAGCCCGAAGTCGGTGATCCGCACCTGGCCCCGGCCATCGATCATGATGTTCGCGGGCTTCAGGTCGCGGTGCAGCACGCCGCGTTCGTGCGCCGCAGCCAGTCCGGCGCAAATCTTGCGCGCGAATTCGATGGCTTTGTCCTGCGGCAGCCGGCCGATCCGGCGAATGAGGGAAGACAAATCCTCGCCGTCGAGATACTCCATCGAAAGGAAGTGAGATCCTTCAATGAATCCGATGTCGTACACGCGGCACACGTTGGGGTGTGACACTTGCCGCGCCACGCGCACCTCGTTGCGGAATCGCACCAGGGCATCCTCGCTGAGGTTGGTCGGGGCGAGAAACTTGAGCGCCACAGCCTGATTCAGAATCAGATCGTAGGCGCGATAGACTTCACCCATCCCGCCGCGCCCGATGAGGCCGAGAATGCGATATCGCCCACCCAGCACGGTCCCAGCGGGGAATCTGCCTTCTTCCGCCGGGCTTGCGGAGGCTCCACTCGAGGGGATCGTCGCATCGTCGTCGATTTCAGGATGCAGCGGAGCCGCACAGGCGGGGCAAACTCGCCATCCTTGGCGAATCTCGCCAGAACACTTCGGGCACACACCGATTGAAGGCGATTTCACGGTCCGTGAATCGTACCAAAGGATTCATCGCAAGAACAATTAGGGGTTCAAAGGCGTCGTTTCGACCAGGGCGTCGGAGACAAAGCGAAGGCGCATTAACGGGGCGGGCAGAAGCGCACGAAAAACGGGATGGATCATATGTATCTGAAAGGAAATTGGAGCGGGATAAGGGAATCGAACCCTCGCCTCCACCTTGGCAAGGTGGCGTACTACCACTATACGAATCCCGCAGACGGCGAAGCGAACAAATACTTATAGCATGCAGCCGGGAGAACGAACAAGCATGCGTAGCACACGCCGCATTCCGGCGAGCCGTCCAGATCCTGCCGGGTGATGAGACGGACTGCGAGCGCGACTCAAACGTGATGGCTGAGACCGCGATCGGCAGGAGGTGTAGGGGACGGGGACACCCGCTGCAATGGAAGGTCCGAGCTCTCAGTCGACTTCGAGAATGCGCGTCGCCTTGACGATGGGCGATTTCTTCTGCCGTTCGGCGAACCGCACCGCGCGATCGCGGTCGATGTAGACGCGGGCAAATTTCTCGCCGTCGTGGTAATAGACGGTGACCTGCCAGTGGCGATGCCGGCGCCTGCGATCCTCGTGAAGACGGCTGGACTTCCTCTTGGCCTTCCCCTTCGGCTTCTTTTTCACGGTTGGCAACCCTCGGGAAATGCTGCGACTATCGCAAGTTCGCAGCGCACGCACAAGTACCCACTTAGGGGTTAACCCCGGCATTACTTGAAACCAGATCTGCGGGCTTCAGATTCAAGCTGGCCAGGGACTGTTTGCTGAGAGTATACAGCGAAGGGCTATCGCTTGCTTGCGCATAGAGAACGTCTCCCGACGGTTTCGAAATTCGGAGCGTGACTTGCTTCCCGTCCTTAGACGTGAAGACCGCGCGGATTGCCGGGTTTGCAAGCAAGGCGGTCAGCTTCGCGGCAGGGTGATCGATCACATCGTCCGCCTGGAGATTGGTGAACGGATCGATCACTTTCCAGCTTGGCGTGAGCTTCCCTTTTTGAGCGGCGGGTAACTCGATCGTCCATTCGTCGGGCTTATCCTTGGTCGTCGTGACGACGATATCGCCATTCGCATCGTGTATCTCGATGCGCTGCAGATCGGTGGCATCGATGTGGACGATCGAACGGTCGCGGAGTTGCTGGAGCGGCTTGCCCGCGCTCTCAGCGATCGACGCGGGCAGCAACGAGACCTTCTGGGCGCCGTCGATGATCGTATAGGCTGAACCGCCCGTGAAATCCTTGTTGCCGATCAGCAGGGTGTGCTTGGCGCCGTTTTGAAGCTCAAATTCGATCGAGGCCTGCGCCGGATCGAGGCCGTACGCTTTGCGCCTGTCCTCCGTGTCGGGCTCGGTCTCTGAAACGCGATCTTCGGTCAGCTGGTCGACGATCCCATCCGCGGTGGATTGATCGGCCCGGGTATCGACCGGCTGGGCGATCCACCAGGTTCCATCGCGCTTTTCGAAACGGATCGGAACATCGTCTTTCTGGGCGGGATGAGCGATCGTAAAGGAGGTTACCTTCGATACGTCGACGGAAAACGCTGGTTTCGAAGTGTCCTCCGCCGGCTTTGCATTCTCGCTGCGCTTCCAATCGAAATAATAAACGGCCAGGCCGAGCGCGACGGCAAAAACGAGAAGAATTAGAGTCGGCTTCTTGATCATCGTATTCAGGGCCTTCGGGTCTGCATTCTCAGCGGCGCTTCCACCATATCGCGATTCCCAGAATGATCACAAAACCCGGCAACAGAAACAGCTCGAACCATTCGAGACCGATCGACTGCCCTTGCGTGAGAACGATGCGCCGGTTCGCCGGGGATTTGGGCCGGATCGATATGAGGTTCTCGTCCTGCGCCAACCAATCGATTGTATTGAAGAAAAGATCGCCGTTGCTCGCCTGGTCGATCGCCTCGTTGGAGGCGAAATCGGAATCGCCGATCACGACCAAGCGCGGATTCTTGTCGTTGACCCTGCGGCTCGCGGCAACGCCGAGCGACAACGGGCCCATCGTGTCCGTCTTCGGGTCGTAACTCACCTCATGCTCGAGTTTGGGAGTCGTAAAACTTTGCGGCGAGGTCATCAGCAATTCCACGGCTTGCGGATCGGGTTTGGATTTATCCGCGATCGAGACGGTGCGGGCGAGCGGGAAAAACGTCATCGTCCGTTGCAGCGTCTTCGTGATGGGGCTGTCGCCGTAGTTGATCACCAGCGGAATCGCGGGGCCGGCGCCAAGCAGGCGGCCCATGCCGCTGCTATCGATCACCACGTTATTCCCCACGTTGATGTTCCACTTCTGGAAGATGCTGCCGAGATTCGGATCCGATTGTTTGTTCGCCGTAATGGGATCCACTTCGATCAGGGCCTTGCCGCCTCCATCGAGATAGCGCGAAATCATCGCGGTTTCCGGCGCGAAAAAGGGCTCCGTCGGCCCAGCAACGACGAGCACATCGCAGTCCGAAGGAACCTCGGTGCCCGTCGCGAGATTCACGGTCTTGGTGTCGTAGTCTTCCTTCTTGAGACCTTGATCGGCCATCGAGTAGCCGGTTGCACCGTCATCGGTCAAGGATCTTTCGCCGTGGCCGGTAACGAAGCAGACCGTCTTCGATCGCTTGCTCGTGACCTTGAGGATGGCCGTCGTCACATCTTCTTCCGTGGTTCCCTGCAGCGTTTCCTTGCGAGGGCCGGAAGCGACGATCACATCGCCCATGTGCGTGGCGCCGTACTCCCTTGCAACGTCGGGTTTTTCCTGCGGATCGACATTCTCATACTTGATGTGCGGGCTGAGGTTCCTGTACTCGGTCATCAGCTCGTCGAACTGCGCATCGGGCAGCTTGGCGAAACGTACGATTGTCACGTCCTGCCCGAGGTCGCGGACGATCTTGCGGGTTTGATCCGAGAGCGTGTAGAGCTTCTCGGTTGTGAGGTCGAAGCGTTTGTGATGACGGTAGCCCACGAAATTGACGATCGTGAGAATCGCAAGGACGGCCACGGTGAGAATCGTCGTGTTAGTGCCGAGACGCGAAGATCGCCTCGAGAAAAACGCCAGAATCGCATCGAAGCCGAAAGCGATGCCCGCGAGCAACAGAACGCCGCCACCAATCGCCAGGATTTCGGATGTCCGCAACCATTCGCCCTGAATCGTGTAGCGCAAGTATCCGGCGATCAGGCAGGCTGTGCCGATAACCGCGGCCAGTTCCGCCCAGCCATGACGGCTGATCGGTCCACTCGACTTGGCCGTCATGCGCGTCTCCAGCGAATGGAATCGATCGAACGCACCGTGAGAAAGAGGAACAGAATCGGGACACTGAAGTAATAGATCAGGCTCGAGGTGTCGATCACTCCGCGCGTGAAATCGTCGTAGTGATGGATCACCGAGATGTATTGCACGATCTGTCCCGCAACGCTGTCCGAACCGCGAACCGCAAAATCGAGGACCCAGAGAATCAGGATTGCGCCAAAACTAAGCACGACGGCGATCAACTGACTTTCGGTGAGCGATGAAATAAACGAGCCGATCGCCAGGAGCGACGCCCCCAGAAGCAGTGCTCCGAGATAGCCGGCAAGGATCAGCGTCCACGGAGGCCTTGGCTCACTGTGAAAGCACATATAGGAGACATAGAGAGCCGTGGGAAGCAGCATGATTGCGAAAAGCGTGAGAGAGGCAAAGAATTTGCCGACAACGATCTCCAGCTCAGTGATCGGCGACGTCATCAACAATTCCATCGTGCCGCGCTTGCGCTCCTCCGCATAGACGCCCATGGTCAGCATCGGTGCCAGGAAGAGGATCAGTGTCGAAAGGAGGCCGAAAAACGCGTTCAACACCTCGCCAGGCACGTCTGTGTTCGTGCCCATGCCCTCCATGGCCATTTCTATCGATTGCTGAATCGCAAGTCCCGTATACAAGCGGAAGAAGAAGCCGGCGACGATCAGGAAGACCGCTACCACCACGTATGCGACGGGTGAGACGAAATAGTGGCCCATCTCCTTCCGATAAACTGCGTAAACGCTCCGCATGCTGAGGTCCGCTCCTATGAGTTCATGGCATCAATTCGGCGGTTGGGCGGCGTGTGCCGCGTCGTCGGTTGTCAGTTGCAGGAAGATGTCTTCCAGGCTCAAACTGGCGCCGCGGAGTTCATAGAGCGGCCAGCCGCTTTCGACGATCTTTGCGGCGATTTGGCTGCGAATATCCTGGCCGGGCGCGGATTCGACCACCGCCGTCAAGTGCCCGCCCGGGTGCGAAGTAACCTCGACGCGACTCGCCCCCGGCATCTTCGCCAGCAAATCGGTAAGAGGCTTCTCGGGAGCCGCGACGTCTACGTGCACCTTCTGGCCGCCCTTGAGCTGCGTGGTGAGGTTTTGCGGCGTGTCGATCGCCGCGACCTTGCCCTTGTTGATAATCACGACGCGGTCGCACGTCATGCTTACTTCGGGAAGAATGTGCGTCGAGAGAATGATCGTGTGAACGCCAGCCAGTCCCTTGATGAGGTGGCGCACCTCGATAATCTGCTTCGGATCGAGGCCAACCGTGGGCTCGTCGAGAATAATGACGTCCGGATCGTGAACGAGAGCCTGCGCCAGGCCAACACGCTGCTTGTAGCCGCGCGAAAGGCGCTTGATCAGCTCGTGGCGCTTGTCGCCCAGGGCCGTCTTCTCGAGAGCATCATCGAGGCGCGCGCGCCGCTTATCCGCAGGGACATTCTTGATGCGAAGCACAAAATCCAGGTACGAACTCACCGTCATATCGGGATAGACGGGAGGCGCCTCCGGCAAATAGCCGATATGACGGCGCACTTCGAGCGAGTCTTCAAAGACGTCGAAGCCGGAAATGCGCGCGGTGCCGGAAGTCGCGGGGATGTAGCCGGTAAGGATGCGCATCGTGGTGGTCTTCCCGGCGCCATTGGGGCCGAGAAAACCGAGGATTTCGCCTGGATTTACGGTGAAAGAAACGTGGTCGACCGCTGTGACCGGGCCGTAGGCCTTGGTCAGGTCTTCGACTTCAATCAATGCGTTCCCCCAAGTACGAGTATATGAATGAGCGACAACAACAGAATAAGAACCTAGTACAAGGACCGCACCAAACCGACCCTCCTTATATCAAAAAACCAATGATCCGCCAAAACTGAATCATTTGGCGCGCGAAAAAGGCGGCCAAAAATTTGGGATGCACCAAATCGGCTTCATGGTTGCCGTCGGAGGGCCTCCAATTTTCTGCGAGTTGATGAATAGAAAAGTGTTGCGTCGAGGCTCAGGGCAAAGAGACGGTCGGCATCGACATAGTCCCCAGGGTGTCCGCGGGCATGGACGTGCCGCGCGAGCCTGGGTCTGAGGCACCACGAATCGCTGGGGGTGGCAGGCAACGGGGGTTCGGCACGGCGCATCCACATGCCTGAACCGGGAACCGGGAGTGTGCGGGGCGTCGAGCCGGAAGTGCCAGCTGGAGATGTGCGTTGACACTCTCCGACGGTTTTGTTATTCAACTCGTTTGGCTGCTGGTGCCGTGAGTCTGAGGGCGGGTGTCCCATCCGGCTTAGGCGTGTCCGAAAAGAGAAAAATTCACGAGTGAATGCGACTCATTTGAAGGCCTATGCCCGAATCCAAGAGTAATTCCCTGCGAGGTAGATTCGACGATGCGAATCGCGGTGGTTGCATGAGGCGCGTCCAGCGCACCTATCTCGCGGCGCTCTTCCTCGTCTGCCTTGCCGCGCTGGGCATCGCAGGTTGCGGCGGCGGCAGTTCGACGATCGTCATCGAAATACAACCCAGCGGGGCACAGACGGTTGACGAAGGCGGCGTGATCAATTTTACGGCCATCGTAGGCGGCGACACGACGGGCAAAGGCGTTGACTGGACTAAGAAGGGGCTGACGGGAACCAACTGCGGCGGCACTCCAGCCTCCGGCTGCGGCACGCTTTCCAATATCACGTCTTCTTCAGCGACCTATACTGCGCCCACAGGGATTTCGGCTGGAATATCGGTCACCGAAACGGTCGTCTCCGTCGCGGACCCGTCCGTCACGCAGACGATAACGATTGACGTCGTGCTCGCGCCGACCTTTTCAGCGCCGTGCGTACAAACGGTCGCCACCTGCCCCCTGCAGGGAGGAGCGAACGGGGTTCAGTACAACCAGCCGATCACCATCACCGGCGGCGTCGCTCCTTACACGTACAGCATCACAAGCGGCTCTCTGCCCGCCTGTCTCACGCTGAATGGCCTGGCGAACGGTCTGACAAACACGATCGTCGGCACGCCGTGCGGCACCGTTCTCAAGACTTCGACCTTCACAATACAAGTGAAAGACAATGGCAACGCGCAGGCAGGCGAGCAGACGACGATCTCACAAACCTTTTCCATCACCATACAGCCGCCGCCGCCGCTGAGCATCGTGCCCAATCCGCTGCCACAGGGATTTACAAACACGGAATACACCACGTCGCTCACCGCGAACGGGGGTGTTCTTCCGCTCACGTGGAGCCTCCAAGGCGGAGGCAATACGGTCGGGCCAGGACTGACGCTCAACCCGACGACCGGCCAGATCACGGGCATACCCACTACGACGGGCACCTTCACGTTCAAGGCGAGTGTGAAAGATTCTTCTCTGCCGAACCCTCCATCCCAGACGGCCGGGCCGCAGTCGTTCTCGATCACGATCAATACGCCGACAGCATTGTCGATCACAACGTCCTCATTGCCAAATGGGACTGTGGCAGCTCCTTATCCTGGCGGCGCCGGCGGCACCCTGCAGGCGACGGGGGGCGTCGCGCCATATACTTGGACCCTGATTCAGGGACAACTACCCTCCGGACTGACGCTGACCACGCAGAAAAATTCTACAGGCAGCATCTCCGGGATTCCGGTGCTGGCGGGCACATCCACGTTTACTGTACAGGTGAGCGATTCTGAGGTGGCTCCAGCAACCAAAACTGCGATGAAAACCTTCAGCATCGAGATCGACGCAGGGACCACAAGCGGAAATAGTCTCCTCAACGGCACCTATACGTTTCTTTTTCAGGGATTCGACACGGGCGGGTCGATGGCGATTGTGGGAACGTTAACCTCGGACGGCAATGGCCACATTACCGCGGGCAGCGAAGACAGCAATCGCTACTCCGAGACAGCCAAAGCGATCCAAGTCATAAGCCTGTCCGTCGTGCCTTATAACAGCACGACCACTCCGCCCACGGGCAGTTTCTATTCCGTCGGTACGGATGGGCGAGGCACACTCGAGCTGGATGTCGTCAACTCGCAAGGAATTAGTTTGATTGCGGACTATCAACTGGTGCTGGATTCCGGCGGGAATATACATTTCTTTGAAAACAACGCGACGGGCACGAACAGCGATTCGCTTGGAACGCACGGCGAGGGAGTGATGAAGCCTGCTCCCGCGTCCGCGACCTCCAGCTTCAGCGGAAACTATGCGTTCCTTTTCTCCGGCGTAGACGGCAGCAACAAGAGAGAGGCGCTCGGCGGCGTACTGAACTCCGACGGCACGAACATCACGCCCGGCGGAAGCGGCCCGAATACCGATCTGAACGACGCGGGCACGTTCAGCTCGCAGAACATGAGCGGGACGGTTGGTTCGGGCGCAGCCAGTTTCGTGCTTGAACCAGCGGGCAAGGCGCAAACAACGCTGAATTTCGTCTTTTTCTTTGTATCGTCATCTGACCTGTATTTTGTTGAGGACGATCTTTCGTCGGTGACGTTTCCGAACCCGCCGCGGCTCAGCGGTGAAATGATCCTTCAAAGTCCGACAACGGTCTTCAATCACGCGGTGCTGGCAGGGACGAGCGTCGCGACCGGAACGGGACTGGATGGCAGTAATGCGAGTGTCTTTGGCGGATTGCTCACGTCCACTCTTTGCGATGGAAGCGCGCCAGTTTCGCTGGCGGCTGACGAAAATGACGGCGGCACAGTCACCACGGCCGAGTCTTTCTCTGGGAACTGCACCGTCGAGACGAATGGCCATGCGAGCTTCAGCCTGACGGGAGTCGGAGATCCCGCGCCCGCGCCGCGCATCGCCAATGCCTATCTAACAGGGCCGGGAAGCGGATTCCTGTTGGGAAGTGACGCAGCCGTTACGACTGGCATGATCGAACAGCAAACCGTCACCGCCTTCGCGGATTCGTCCGTTGTGGGCGGATATACGCTGAGCGCGCCCTTCCCTGGGGAGACAAACGTGCCGAACGTTGTCGGGCAGATCGCGGCCGACGGTGCGGGGAACCTCAGCGGAACGGTCGACACGGTCGTTCCGCCGGGCAAACCGGCCTATCTGGGACAGCCCCTGGCCGCCACGATTAACAACCTGATGACGGATGGCCGAAGCCCGCTGACCGTACAACCCGCGCCCACCGGACTGCCGACGAACCTCATTCTCTATATGGTTTCGCCCGCCAGCGCCCGCGCAATCTCGGCGGACCCCGGCGGCACAGACCCACAGGTCTTTCTGCTGGATCACTAGCTCCACTACTTGGATTCGTCGGGTTCGAGCCGCAGCGAAGCTGAGTTGATGCAGAATCTCAGCCCGGTCGGCTGCGGACCATCCTCAAACAGGTGACCGAGATGTGCGTCACAGCGACTGCACATCACTTCGGTGCGCACCATGCCGTGACTTGCGTCGCGCTCCATCTCTACGCTCTCTGCTGTGGTCGGCTGCCAGTAACTGGGCCAGCCGGAGCCCGAATGGTATTTGGCGTCCGAACTAAAGAGCGGCTGGCCGCAACAGACGCAAACGTAGGTGCCCTCGGTTTCCGTGTCCTCGTATTCTCCGGTGCCGGGCGGCTCGGTTCCCTTCCGCCGCGTGACGTGGTACTGCTCGTCCGTTAATTCCGATCGCCATTCCGCATCGCTTTTTCTGATTTTTTCGCTCATGCGCTTAGATTACACCAGGATTTTCGGCTCGTGCGCTACAAAAAATCCGCCACGGGAAGCCCGATCGTTCGGCAGCAGCGACATCGCACAAAACCCCATCGGTATGATAAATTCGGGTTCGATGGCTCCCGGATGGAAAAAAATCGGCGTGGCCGGCCTGATCGCATGTGCACTTCTGCTCCTCCTAATGGTCATGATGAGGAGCTCCGCCCGAAGTGATACCTCCGACATCCCTGCCAAGCAAACTCAGCCGTGGAATTCCCAGGCGATCGAGGGAGCGCCCGCCGGCATTCGCGTGCAGGAGATCGATCCGACGCACGCCGCGGTGATTTTTCTATACGATCTCGACAACAGGACTGACACCGACTATCACCTCGCCAAAGGGCCCAATGTGGTGGTGATGAGCCGCCTGAAATCCGGCGGTGCGCTCAACGCCGAGGAGCCGGTGACGTTGGACTCGGAGGCTTTCGTGCCGGCGCGGCATCGCACGAGGATCGCTCTCGAAGTGAACCATCTTTTCAGTTGGCCCGGCCAGGGGAGCGCTTACGCGGAGCGCCAGTTCAATCAACTGGTTGCAGGCGACGTTGCGGGGGTTGCGGGATTCGTGCTGTTCGACCAGGCGAATCGATACGAGATCGACTTCCCGGCCGCATGGCCGGAGATTCACGCATCTTCGCCGACGCATTAACGCGATGCCCTGCGGAGCGCCACCCGCACACGCCGCTTTGAAGTGGCAGGGCGGCTGGCATACAATCTTCTCAAATTCGCAGTGCTGAGGTGTTGCGGTCCCCCTCCCGCGCACTCTGAGGACGCTTGCGCATGTCCGACGCTATCGAGAACATCGAAGAACGACTTCCCTCTACGGACCGCCGCACGTATTCCCGCCAGCCGGTGCGAACGCTCGCCTACGTGGAACTCGACGAGGGAAACGGCGGGATCGTGCTGAATGCCAGCGAAGGCGGCCTTTCCGTGCAAGCCGTAATGAGTCTGATGGAAGACTCGCTGCCGAAGATGCGCTTTCAGCTATCGCAATCCAACGATTGGCTCGAGACCAGCGCGCGAGTCGTATGGGCCAGCGAATCGAGGAAGGTGGCCGGCTTGCAGTTCGTCGACCTGCCGGAAGAAGCTCGCTTGCACATCCGGGAATGGCTCACAGATCAGGCCGCTGGAGCCGAGTCCGACGAACGCCACGAGCCCGATTTGCTCCCCGGCGGTTCCGAGGGCCGAACCCGCGGTCGCGCTCGCTATCAGATAGTTGATCCGGCCGATCACGGTACCCCCAAATCAGGGCCGATCGGCGGAGGAGTGGCCGAAACCGGCTCGACGACGGCTCGACCTGTCGAGCCGCTCGCGTCGCCATCCTTGGCGGGGGGTGACACACCAACTGCACCGTTATTTGGCCAGACGTCGATCCTCCAGGGCGATTCCCAGCGTCGGGGGAACGTTCCGCCAAACACGAGGGAGTCGGACCGCCCGTGGAACATCGCCGGGATCGTCGCGTTGCTTGCGATCGCTTCGCTCGCCGCGGGATGGATTGCCGGGCGCGGAACTCTTAAAGGCTTGTTGGACAGGCTCGGACGAACCGCCTCGCCCGCAAAGACGGGAGCCACAGGCGTCGCGCCGGTTCCATCCGGCGCCGGTGAGGCGATCACGAGCATCGAGGTCGTGGACATCCACAATCAGCGATGGACGATTCCATTCAACCCCTCCGCGGGCGGCTATCAGGCCAGTGCTCCGGGCCAGGCGACGCGGGTGGAATGGCCGGCATTCGATCCAGCGACGGCAGCGCCGAAAATCCAGTCACCGGATGCCGGGAGCGATGCCGGTTTGCAGCAACCGCGTCCGCCCGAGATAGCAGCGCAAGCCGGCAGCGGGGCAAGCATCCCGCTTACGTCGCAGGTTCCGGATCCACACGATCTGGCTCCTCCGGCGCCTCCAGCAGAATCGCAGGCTTCACGGCCACCGAGTACCTTGCAGCGCGGCGCACTGATCTACCACGTGGACCCCGTCTATCCGGATATCGCCAGAGACCAAAACATTCAGGGCACCGTCAAACTCGAGGTCACGATCGGAATAACCGGGGTCGTGCGAAGTGTGGTTGCCGTGAGCGGACCCGGCCTGCTGATTGAAGCGGCCCGGAGCGCGGTCCGGCAGTGGCGCTATACTCCAAGCCTGCTTGACGGAAAACCGGTTGAAGCGAAGGAGGACGTCTCCGTCGTTTTTCGGCTCCCCTCTGCCTCCAGATAACCCCGCAGCACGGAGAAACAACAGCATGCTTCAGCCACCACTGTGTTAACTACGCCGCGATGATTAAAGAACCGTGCGGCAAGAGCCGCGGAAATTGACTAAAATTCAAGGGTCATCCGAGCGCCGGCGCAGCATGCGGGATCGGCCGGTCACGATGCTTTTCTCAACAGGGCTGATGCGCGCAATCGAGAATTTGGATTGGACGTGGCGCGCGCGGGGCGTCTAGAGTTTTCGCCGAACGTGCTCCCGGCGCCATGACACCAACATCCAAAGCGGCTAAAGCGCTTCAAGATGACGACGGAACAGACGCGATGAGCCCGACTGCGCAAGAGCGCGACGCCACCCACATTCTAACCCTCGAGGAAATCGCCAATCTCGCTGCCGAGGGCGGCAAGCCGGCCGAAACCCTGATGAATGTGGTGGCGCTGATCGCCAAGCGCTTCGATGCGGACGTTTGTTCCGTCTATCTGCTGGAGCCCGACCGGAATAACCTGGTGCTGGCGGCGACGGTCGGATTGCGGCCCAAGTGTATCGGGACCCTGCGCATGACGGTGCACGAGGGCCTCGCCGGGCTGGTCGCCGAGCAGGTGCGCCCGGTTGCCGTCGAACGGGCGCAGAATCACCCGCGCTTCAAATATTTCAACGAAGCGGGAGAAGACCGCTACCAGTCGTTCCTGGGCGTTCCGCTCTCCGACCGGGGAGTCTTGCAGGGGGTTCTCGTGGTGCAGACCATCGAGCCCCGCGTTTTCCGAGAAGATGAAATCCGGATGCTGGTCGAGGCTGCCGCCCAGGTGGCTCCTGTCGTAAGCGAAGCCCGAACCCTCGATCGCTTCATCGCGCCGACGCAGGAGCGGCTCTGGTCACTGGCCCGCAACCTGTGGTGGAGTTGGGACCAGGATTCGACAAACCTCTTCCTCGATCTCGATCCCGCCGCGTGGAGCCGCCTCAATCACAATCCGATCTCCCTGCTGACGGAAATGCCGCTTCGCAAACTCGAGCAGCGTGCCGCGGAGCTGGTGCTGCACAGCCGGATCAATTACGCCTATCGCCGCGAGCGGGAGTATCTGGAAAAAGACAGAACCTGGGGCACGCGGCATGCTGGTGTATTGCGGCCTCGCCCGGTGGCTTATTTTTCCGCGGAATTCGGCCTACACGAATCGCTTCCCATCTATTCGGGCGGTCTCGGCGTCCTCGCCGGCGACCATATCAAGAGCGCTTCCGACCTCGATATCCCGCTGGTTGGAATCGGGCTCTTTTACGGCCAAGGATATTTCCGCCAGCGCCTCAATGCCGACGGCTGGCAGGAGGAAGAGTACCTCGAGACCGACGTCAATCAGCTGCCCATGACGCGCGCCATCGGCACCAACGGCGAGCCGGTGATGGTGCAGATCGAGACGCGCACAGGCTCCATTTACGCCAAGGTCTGGCGCATCAAGGTCGGCCGCTGCGATTTGTTTCTTCTCGATTCCAACGTTGAAGGAAATGCCCCTGAAGACCGCGAACTCACGTCGCGCCTCTATGGCGGAGATTTGCGGATCCGAATCCGCCAGGAATTGCTTCTCGGCGTGGGAGGCTTCCGCGCGCTGAAGGCGCTGGGAATCACCCCGGGCGTGCTGCATTTGAACGAAGGCCACAGCGCGTTCGTGGTCCTCGAAGCGATTCGCAACAGAATGCTGGACGAGGGATTGCCGTTCGATAAAGCCGCGCCGCGCGTATCGCGCGAGGTCGTCTTCACCACGCATACGCCCGTGCCCGCAGGCCACGATCGATTCAATCCGGGACTCATCGAGGAGCACCTCGGCCCGCTTCGCGAGCAATTAGGCCTTTCGCCGGATCAATTCCTCGAAACCGGCCGCGTAAACCCGCAGAGCCGCGATGAGGACTTCTGCATGACGGTCCTCGGCCTGAAGCTTTCGCGGCGCGCCAATGCCGTTTCGGCGCTTCACGGCGAAGTATCCCGTCAGATGTGGACCGGCCTTTTTCCCGGAAGGTCGGAGGAAGCGGTTCCCATCGGGCATATCACAAACGGCGTTCACGTGCCCACGTGGCTGGCGCCTCAGATGTTTCGCCTGTACGACCGCCATCTGGGCACAGGTTGGCACGAACACAGCAGCGAAGCGAAAATCTGGGAGCGCATCGAAAACGTCAACGATGGCGAGCTCTGGGAGACGCATCTGAGCCTGAAGTCGGAGCTCTTGCAGTTTGTCCGGCGCCGCGCCGTGCAGCAAGCGGAACGCCGCGGGGAATCGCCCGAGGTGCTGCGAACCTTATCGCGCGTCCTCAGTCCCGACGCGCTTACGATCGGTTTCGCTCGCCGGTTTGCGACTTACAAGAGGGCCAATCTGATTCTGGCCGATATTGAATTGCTCGCGTCCATGGTCAACGACCCGAAACGCCCAGTGCAGTTCGTTTTTGCGGGAAAGGCCCATCCCCTCGACGAGCCGGGAAAACGCGTGCTGCAGCAAGTAGCCCAGCTGATGCGTAACTCGGTTTTCGCGGATAAGCTCGTCTTCGTGGAAGACTACGACATCAATGTGGGCCGCCAATTCGTGCAGGGCGTCGATGTGTGGCTCAACAACCCGCGGCGACCGCTCGAGGCGTCCGGCACGAGCGGGCAAAAGGTGGTGCTCAACGGAGGGCTCAATCTCTCCGTGCTCGACGGCTGGTGGGCGGAAGCATACGACGGCCTCAATGGCTTCGCCATAGGAACTGGCCGGACCCACTCGGACATGAACGTTCACGATTCGCGCGACGGACAGGAACTGTATCGCGTCCTGCGCGAAGAAGTGATCCCGCTCTACTATCAGCGCGACCGCGACGGATTGCCGCGCGGCTGGATCAAGCGCATGAAGCGGACCATCCGCACGCTTGGCTGGCGCTTCAATGCCGACCGCATGGTGATGGACTACACGCTCAAGTGTTACGTCCCGGCCGCGGGCGGCACGTCCAGCGACATGCGCGCCCGATTGTAGATCGCGCCTCGCGCGGCCGTGCCTCCGTTCCCCATGAATTCGAAATCTCGCCTATAAGCCGCTGAATCGTGGCCGTAGTCATTCCGAAACCGGGCATGTAGAATCGCATCAGATGCTCGTGGGCTCGGACGTGACGACTTTTAAAGCCTTTCTCGTAACTCAAAGCAACGGGGCCTTCGCCGCCTCGCTGCAGCAGCTCGATCGCAGCGCGCTTCCCGCCGGTGAGGTGCTTGTACGCATCGCCTATTCGAGCCTCAACTACAAAGACGGCCTTGCAGTGACCGGCAAGCCCGGAGTGATTCGCGTATACCCGATGGTGCCGGGAATCGATTTCGCCGGCACGGTCGAAGAGTCGAGCGCCGCGCCGTTTAAGGCGGGCGATCAGATTGTGGTCACGGGCTGCGGCACTTCCGAGACGTTCTGGGGAGGCTATGCGCAATTCGCGAGGATCAAAGCCGAGTTCATCGTGCCTTTGCCTGATGGCATCACACTGAAGCAAGCGATGGCCGTTGGCACGGCAGGCTTCACGGCCATGCAGAGCGTGATGTCGCTTGAGCAGCATGGTGTGAAGCCGAGCGGGCGCGAAGTGATGGTCACCGGAGCTGCGGGCGGCGTCGGCAGCATTGCGATCGCGATCCTGGCGCACCTCGGATACAAAGTGGCGGCGTCGACCGGGCGGATGGAGCTCCACGATTATCTCGGCGAACTCGGTGCGAGCGCGATTTTGGATCGCGCCACGCTGGCCGCGCCGTCGAAGCGTTCGCTCGATTCCGAGCGCTGGGCGGGCGGAGTCGACAACGTCGGCGGCGACACGCTCACCGGGCTATTGCGCTCGACGGCCACAGGCGGCAGCATTGTTGCTTGCGGGCTTGCCGGGGGCGCGACCTTTACGTCCAGCGTTTTCCCTTTCATTCTGCGCGGGGTCAACTTGCTGGGAACGAACTCCGTGAATCTCGCGAACTCGCAGCGGCGCGCAATCTGGGATCGGATCGCGCGCGATCTGCCGATGCGCTTGCTCGACCGCATGACTCAAGTGGAACCTCTCGAGAAGATCCAAGGGCTTGGCGAGGCGATCCTCGCCGGCAAGATTCGCGGGCGTACCGTAATTGACGTCAATGCCTAACATGCCCACTTTCGGAGCGCCTCACATCGGCGGATCAGGCGACCGCACCCGCTCGGGCCGAACCGGTCCCGCCGGAGGCGAATCAGCCGCGCAATCCAAGCCAATCAAGAAAGCCGCATGGAAGCTGCTGCCCGACGTTTGGGCGCTTATCAAGCCGCGCCGAGGAATTCTTGCTGTCGGCCTCCTGCTGATGCTGATCAATCGGCTTGCGGGGCTGGTGGCTCCGGGCTCGCTCAAGTATCTCTTCGACGGCGTGATTGGAAAGCACAACGCGGGCCTGCTGGAGCCGCTCGTAGCGGCGGTGGTGGGCGCGACGCTGATCCAAGGGCTTACTTCCTACAGCCTGACGCAACTTCTCTCGAAATCATCGCAGCGAATGATCACGGAATTGCGCATCAAGGTGCAGGCGCATATCGGGCGCCTCCCCGTGGCGTACTACGATGCGAACAAAACGGGCGTGCTCGTCTCGCGCATCATGAGCGACGTCGAAGGGATCCGAAATCTGATCGGGACCGGGCTCGTGGACTTCCTCGGCGGAATCATGACGGCAATCTTCGCACTCGTCTACCTCCTCCGCGTGAGCGTTTCGATGACGGCCGCCGCCTCCGTGGCGGTGCTGATTTTCGGCGTGGGCTTGAGCCAGGCGCTCAAGAAAATCCGCCCGATGTACCGCGCGCGGCCCAAGATCAATGCAGAAGTCACCGGCAGACTCACCGAATCGCTTGGCGGAGTGCGCGTGGTGAAGGGCTACCGGGCCGAGGATCGTGAGGAAAAGGTGTTTCAGGCCGGCGTGCAGCGCCTGCTCGATAATGTGCTGCAGACGCTGACCGCCACGTCCATGATGAGCTTCTCCGCTACCGCGCTTATGGGCGTCGTTTCAGCGCTGATGATGTACCTCGGCGCTCGAAATATTTTGGCCAAGACGATGACGCCCGGCGACCTCGTAAGTTACATGGCGTTTCTTGCGATGCTGATCGCGCCAGTGGCGCAGATTGCGTCCATCGGGCCGCAGATGAATGAGGCGCTGGCAGGCCTCGAGCGCACCCGCGAAGTCCTCAACGAGGGCATCGAAGATGCCGATCCCACGCGAACGGTGCGACTGGATCGCGTCGATGGACGCGTCGCTTTCGACAACGTCGATTTTGCCTACGAAAGCGGCAAGCAGGTTCTCCACGACGTTTCGTTCGAATCCGCCCCCGACACGGTGACGGCATTCGTCGGCCCGTCCGGTGCCGGAAAATCCACGATCATTGGACTGATCGCGGCCTTTTATGTGCCCTCATCGGGCCGCGTGCTCGTCGACGGCATCGATCTCGCTCGCGTGAAACTCGATTCCTATCGCACGCAGCTCGGCGTCGTGCTGCAGGAAACATTCCTTTTCGACGGCTCGATCCGCGAAAACGTCGCGTTCGCGCGCCCGGATGCAAGCGAGAGCGAAATTCTCGCCGCATGCCGTATCGCTCGCGTCGACGAGTTTGCGGAGAATTTCGAGAACAAATATGAGACGGTCGTGGGCGAGCGCGGCGTAAAGCTCTCTGGCGGGCAAAAGCAGCGCGTCTCGATCGCCCGCGCGATTCTTGCCGATCCGCGCATCCTGATTCTCGACGAGGCCACATCAAGCCTCGATTCCGAATCCGAAGCGCTGATCCAGGAAGGTCTTCGCTACTTGATGCGTGGCAGAACCACATTCGTGATCGCGCACCGGCTTTCGACAATCCGGCGCGCCGATCAAATCCTGGTCGTCGAAGGCGGGCGCGTGATCGAGCGCGGCACGCACGAATCGCTCTACGCCGCCGGCGGACGCTACTTCGATCTCTATACCAAGCAGCACGGCCTCGAAGCAAATCTCTTTCTCGCGCCCGGCGAGGGAGAGTCCGAACCTGAGGAAGTTTCTCCGGCAGGTTCGGGCCCCGGCCGAGCGAGCGATTCCCTCTTGCCCGATGCGATCCGGCTGATTCGCGAGCGAGGAACTTGATCATTCGCGGATCCTTGGCACACCCAACAGAATTCCGAATTGGATGCGACCCGCGAAGTGCGTGCATGATTGTGCCGCAGGGGAAAATTAGGACGGATTCATAGGAATGTCCGAAGTCGATTTAAGCAGCGAACTTCTAAACAGCAGCATAGCCGCGACCGACGGCCTGCCCGCCCCGCAGCGCCGCATGGCCATGCTCACGTATTGCATCGGGCTGGCGATGTCCGTACTCGACGGCAACATCGCCAACACGGCCCTGCCGAGCATCGCCGTCCAGTTGCATGCGAAGCCGGAGGTATCGATTTGGGTGGTGAACGCGTTTCTCCTCGCCGTATCGATCTGCGTGGTGCCAATGTCTTCGCTCGCGGATATCATCGGCTACAAACGCGTCTATCAGGCGGGTCTCGTGCTTTTCACGCTGGCCTCGCTCGGATGCTCGCTGCCTCGTTCGCTCGATGAACTCGTTCTCGCGCGAGTTTTCCAGGGCGTAGGCGCGGCCTGTATGTGGAGCGTTTCGGCTGCTGTGATGCGGTATACGTATCCGCGCGCGATACTCGGCCGGGGCGTGGGGCTAAGCGGAATCATCGTGTTTTCGTCCGCTGCGGCCGGGCCGAGCATCGCCTCCGGCATACTCGCGATCACCACATGGCACTGGCTTTTCGCGATCAACATTCCTTTCGGCCTGCTCGCATTGAGCCTTTCCGAAAAAACGCTGGCTCCGGCGACGGGCACTCGCCACAAATGGGATCTCCAGAGCGCGATCCTTAACGCAACGGCGGTGATTCTCTTGATCACCGGAATCGACGGAATCGGAGAAGCGAATTACCGCTGGTTTGCGATCGCCGAAATCGTCGCCGCCGCCGTTTTCGGCACGTTGCTCGTTCGCCGGCAGCTTTCTCTCCGCGTTCCCATGCTGGCCGTCGATCTTTTCGAGCGCCCGGTTTTCGCCCTCGCGTCCATCTCGTCTGTCTGTGCTTTCATGGCGCAAGGGCTGGCGTTTGTGGCTCTGCCATTCTACTTCGTGGATGCGCTGGGCATTTCGCAGGTGAAGGCTGGGTTGCTCTTGACCCCATGGCCCATCGCCGCGGGGGTGATGTCTCATTTCTCGGGCAGGCTCGCGGATCGTCACTCGTTGCGGGTGCTGGGGACGTCCGGCATGTTCGTCATGTGCTCGGGAATGCTATTACTGGCGCTCGCTCCCGCGCATCCCTCCTCGCTCGACATCGTTTGGCGGGCGGCTCTCGGAGGCGCCGGCTTTGGGTTCTTCGGCGCGCCCAATAGCCGCGCCATGGTCGCGAGCGCGCCCCGCGAGAGAAGCGGGGGCGCGGGTGGCATCGCAACAATGTCGCGGATCGTCGGCCAATCCATCGGCGTCTCTGTCGTTGCGGTTGTGTTCGGGATCGTGGCGCACGGCGAGGTGACTCTTCGCAGCGTCGACATCGCGCTGATTTGCGGCGCCACTTTTGCGCTTACGGCCGGAATTATCAGTACCGCCCGCCTTCCGCACATCCAGCCCGTGTAACGCCGCGCCCTCACAATTTCTTTTCGAGCATCTCCACGGCACGCTCGATGCCCTGCCGCTCTTTCCAGAAGCGCGACCACAAGTCGCCGGTTTTCTTGATGCGGCCCGGCATTGACTTGATGTTCCAAGTGTCCTCGCGCAGCTTGGCGTTCAACTCGCGCGGCGAAATCGGCGCCGAAACCGGCGCGTGCGGAAACGCCCTCACGGAATACACCGAGGCGAGTGATTGCCCGCGCGAGTTCTGATGCGCGTCAACGTAGATGCTGCGCTCGGGACGTTTGCTGAGGCTCCGCTCCGTGGTAATCAGATTGGGATGGTCGTGCGCGGTCCACGTGGCGACCAGTTCCACGAACTGCCGCACCTGCTCGTAGCTGTAATGCGGCCGAATCGGAATGAAAATGTGCAGGCCCGTTGCGCCTGAAGTCTTCACGAAAACCTTCAGCCCCAGCGTTTCGAGCTTTTCCGTAAGCGCGCGGGCCAGCTTGACTACGGAGGCGAAGTCGGCGCCCGCCGACGGATCGAGATCGAAGAAAATATAGTCGGGATGCTCCTGATCGTCGTATCGGCTGGACCACGGATTGTGGTCGATGCAACCGAGATTCGTCAGGTAGAGCAGCGAGGGGAGATCGTTCGCGAGAAAATAATGGATCTTCGAACCCTTGGTCTCCGACGTGATCGCCGCGGTTCGAATCCAATCGGGCGCATCCTTGCCGGCATCTTTTTGGAAAAACGCGTCGCCTTCGATTCCATTCGGGTAGCGACGCAGTACAAGCGGCCTGTCCTTTAGGAACGGAAGAATGAAGGGCGCCATTCGCAGGTAATGGGCCAGCAAATCGCGCTTGGTGTAGCCATCTTGCGGGAAGTACACCTTATTGAGATTCGTGAAGTGCAGGGTCTGTCCGTCGACCTGGGCGAAAACATCCTCGCGGGCGCCGGCATCGAGCTCTTTTGCCAGCTCCTTCCCGGTGAGGGCCGCTGAGCTCGATGGCCGCGTGTAGGCGCGTCCGCCCGATTTCGCCGGGTGCCTGGTTCCGTCCTTAGGATGTGCATCCATATTCTTATTCTTTTCGACTCTCATTTCCTTCTCGAAGGTGCAATCCAGCGGATTGTGGTCTTCGAGCAGGCCCGCAAATCTGGGCTGCCGCAGATGCCGTCCTTCGGTCCATCCGCCGTATGCGACTCTCGCGACCAGTTCGGGCTTCACCCAGTGAGCGATCTCGCGCGTGTCGGGTTCCTCGGCGAACGGGCAGTGCGAAGTCCCAAGCTCGCGGAGACGCTCGGCCAAACTCGCCTGTAGCCGCGTGGAAAATCCGCTGCCCGCGCCCGCGATGAATTCGAGCTTCTTGCCCTCGTACAAGCCGACCAGGAGCGCACCAAAATGCTCGCGCGACTTCCTCGGATCGGTCCAACCTCCCACTACGGCATCAAGCTCCCTGTCGAACTTAAACTTCAACCACGATTTCGTCCGCCCTTCCGGATACACGCTGTGTATTTGCTTGCCGATGATGCCTTCAAGGCCTCGTTCTCGCGCCAGTTCGTAGAGTTCCTGTCCCTTCTCCACCTCATGATCCGAATAGCGGATCAGCGAATCGGTGTCGAGAATTCGTTTGAGGAGCTTCTTCCGCTCGACCAGCGGCACTTTGCGCAGGTCGTGGCCGTCACAATACAAAACATCGAAGATGTAGTAGACGACGGGCACCTTGCGCATCAGCTCCGCGCTGGGCGATTGAACCGAAAAGCGCTGCTGCAGCTGCTGAAAATCGCTGCGTCCATCCTTGTCGAGCGCCACGATTTCGCCGTCCAGCCACACATCGTGCCCGTTCACATAGTTCGGCAGGACAGCCATCTCCGGGTATTCGCGCGTAATTTCACGCTGCGACCGCGACCACAGCCGCAGCTGGTGGTCCTGCACGCGAGCGAGCGTCCGCACTCCATCCCATTTGATTTCGAAAAGCCATTGGGGATCGGAGAACGGCTTTTCGGCCAGCGTGGCGAGCGCGGGCACAATGTGTTCGGGCATCGGCGCCTTCTTCGCTCCTGACGGAAAATCGAGTTTCTCCGGCGCGATCTGCTTCCCGCGTGCACGTCCTGCAGCCGGCGGATTTTTCTCGCGGTGATGGATGCTTCGACCCGTCACCACCGATTCGGAATGCTCGCCGATATTCCAGCCCTCCTCGGCGGCGGCATCTCGATGCTTGATGAGCAACCAATCCTTGCCGGGCTTTCCGGATTTGCTCCACCGAAGTTTCACGAGCACGAAACTCCCTTTGAGTTTCTGGCCGTGCAACGTGAATTTCAGTTCCCCTTTTTCAAGTTGTTTGTCCGCGGGCAGCGAACCTTCAGGTTCGTAAGTGCCTTCGTCCCACACAATCACTTCGCCCGCGCCGTAATTCCCTTCTGGGATCGTGCCCTCGAATTTTGCGTATTCGAGCGGGTGATCTTCGGTTTGCACGGCCAATCGCTTGTCGGAAGGATCGAGCGAAGGTCCTTTCGGCACGGCCCATGATTTCAGGACGCCGTTGACCTCGAGTCGAAAGTCGTAATGCAGGCGCGTCGCGTGATGTTCCTGCACCACGAACCTGTTTCCGTGGCTCGCCCGATCCTTGCCGCGCGGCTCGGGCGTCGCGTCGAACTGCCGCTTCCGCCGGTATTCCTGCAGCGCCATGGGCGAGATTATTAGGGAGTTGCGGCCGTCGCGCCAGCCGAAAAAGCGGCCCTACAGCGAACTGAATGGGCCATCTACACGCTTACCCGGGATATCGTCTGATGATCGCTTTGCTATAATCGCGGCATTCGGCGGGCAGGAGGCGCACCCATGGCTGCGGCTGCATGGAAGGGCTTCATCTCATTTGGACTGATCTCGATCCCAGTGCGGCTCTACGCGGCCGCCCGGCGATCTCGTTTCGAATTGCACCAACTGCATCGTAAATGCCACACCCGGCTGCGCCAGCCGCTGTTTTGCCCCACCTGCAATCGGCCCGTCGAGCGATCCGAAGTCGTCAAGGGTTTCGAATACGAGGAGGGCAAATACGCGCTGATCGAGCCCGAGGAGATCAAGAAAATTGAGCCTCAATCGGCTCGCTCCATGGATGTTCTCGCCTTCGTGAAGAATTCCGAGATCGATCCGTTATTTTTCGACGCTTCCTATTTCCTCGTTCCCGAAGAGCAGGGACGCAAGGCGTACCAGCTTTTCCTGAAAGCGCTCGAAGACAAAAAACGCGTCGCAATCGCCAAGATCACGATGCATCAGCGTGAATACACCGCGTTCATTCGCCCTTACGACCGTGGCCTCGCGCTCCACACTATGTACTACGCAAACGAAGTTCGCGAAGCCCCGGGTTACGGCAAGACGGAAGGTGTGAAACTGAACCCGAAGGAAGTAAAGCTCGCCGAACAGCTCGTTGAAAATCTTTCCGAGGAATTCCACATCCAGAAATATCACGATGAATTTCAGCAACGCCTCCACGCCCTCATCGAAGCGAAACGGAAAGGCCACGAGACGGCTGCCGAGGCTCCTCAGCCGCGCCGTGCACCCGTGATCGATATGATGACAGCTCTCAAGAAAAGCCTGGAGCGGGCCGGCAGCACGCAGAGGCCGCGCGTCCAGGCCCGCGGGCATTCGCGCAAGAGTCCTGCTCGACGCGCGAGTTAGCGCGCCTTCTTCCATTTATTTCCGCATCCCCTTTCGTCTAAAGCCATCCGTGTCAATCTCATAGCAGGTATTACGAAATCATTATGCGCGGCTTATTCCTTCCTTACGGCGCCCGAGTACGCTCGGCTCAGGTCGCGAAGAAACCGGAAGACGCAAGTCCGGCGTCACGGCCAAGGAGACGAGGAATGGCAGCCTTGTTCGCAATCTTGCTCGGCGCGGCATGCATCTTTTATCTGTACGCGCTGGTCCAATTCGGGCGTGAGATCTGGCGTCTGCGGTCCCAGCGCAACCGGGCTGTGTCGGTGGTCGAACCATTCCAGAGCATGCCGGAATTCCGCGAGCAGCGCAGGTCGCGCGGAAAAGCCACGGTCACCGTGTTGCCCGTCAATAGCGCCGCGGACCGGGACGTGGCATAGGAGCGATTCCGATGCGGGATATCACTTTTGTCGTTTGCACGGTTCTGTTTTTCGCGGTTGCGGTCGGCTACGTCTGGGCGTGCGACCGCCTGAAATAATAAGGGAGTAACGACATGCTCGGCAACATCGTGCTTTTGGCAATCAGCATTCTGACCGGCGGCTATCTGCTGGTGGCTCTGCTCTGGCCTGAGAGGTTCTGAAGAAAATGACTGCGAATGGCTGGCTTCAAATTCTGCTGTTTTTCGCCGCTTTGCTGGCCGTGACCAAGCCGCTCGGCGTGTTTATGACGCGCGTGTTTTCGGGCGAGAAGACGTTCCTCGATCCCGTGCTCCGGCCAATCGAGCGCCTGATTTACCGCTGCTGCGGAATCGACGATACGCGCGAGATGGACTGGAAGGAATATACCGTCGCGATGCTGCTCTTCAGCGTGGTCAGCATGCTGGCGCTCTACCTGATCGAGCGCGTTCAAGGTCTCAAGTTCATGCCTTGGAACCCGCAACACCTGGCCAACGTGGGATCCGACTTGGCGTTCAATACCGCGGCTTCGTTCACCACGAACACCAACTGGCAGAACTACGGCGGCGAATCCACGATGAGCTATTTCACCCAGATGGCCGGGCTCGCTTATCACAATTTCGCTTCGGCCGGCGTCGGCATCGCTCTGGCGATCGCGGTGATCCGCGGGATCGCGCGAAAAGAATCCAAAACCATCGGCAATTTTTGGGTCGACTTCACTCGATGCATGCTGTGGGTCCTGCTGCCTGCATCTCTCGTGATCGCCCTCGTTTTCGTCTCGCAAGGCATGGTTCAAAACTTGCGGCCCTACGACACGGCCAAGCTTCTGAATCCCCAGACGGTGCAGACAACCGGCCCGGACGGCAAAACGACCACGCAAACGATTACCGACCAGGTGATCGCACAAGGACCGATCGCTTCGCAGGAAGCGATCAAGATCTTTGGGACAAACGGCGGCGGCTTCCTCAACGCGAATAGCTCCGACCCATTCGAGAATCCGACGCCGCTCACCGATTTCATGCAGATCGTGATGATGCTCTCGCTCGGCGCGGGTCTTACTTACACGCTGGGCCGCATGACCGGCTCTCAGAAGCACGGCTGGGCCGTGTGGGCGGCGATGGCGATTCTATGCCTAGCGGGCGTCACCGTCGCATATGCGATGGAGGCCCGGGGCAATCCCTTGTTCCATGGAGTTGACCAGCACACCACCGCCATGCAGCCCGGCGGCAACATGGAAGGCAAGGAAGTCCGCTTCGGGATCGCGTCCACGGCGCTCTTTGCAACCACCACCACCGACGCAAGCTGCGGCGCGGTCAACGGCATGCACGATTCCTTCACCCCGCTCGGAGGAATGGTTCCGCTCGTCAATATCATGATCGGCGAAGTGATCTTCGGAGGAGTCGGCGCGGGACTCTACGGCATCGTTGTTTTCATCGTCATATCCGTGTTCATCGCCGGTCTAATGGTGGGCCGCACACCCGAATATCTCGGCAAGAAGATCGAATCGTATGACGTCAAAATGGCGATGATCACGGTGCTGATCTTCTGTCTGTTGGTTCTTGGCTTCACCGCAATCGCGATCGTCTCTCCGTTTGGGACTTCATCCATCACCAACCCCGGCCCGCATGGCCTGTCGCAGATCTTGTACTCCTACACGTCGCAGGCAGGCAACAACGGCTCGGCCTTCGCAGGGCTCAACGGCAACACGCCCTGGTACAACGTCAGCGGCGCTTTCGACATGCTATTCGGCCGGTTCTTCATGGTGATTCCGGTGCTCGCCATGGCCGGCAACCTGGCAAAGAAAAAAATCGTACCGGAATCCGCGGGAACCTTCCCGGTAACCACGCCTCTTTTCACGTTCCTGTTGATCTCCGTCATCTTGATCGTCAGCGCTCTCACATTTTTCCCCGCGCTCAGCCTGGGTCCGATTCTCGAACACCTGCTGATGCATGCCGGGAAGGTTTTCTGAGGTAATCATGAGCACACGGGAAACAAGAAAATCACTTTGGACCTGGAGCATCGTCGGCGGAGCGGTGCGCGACTCACTCATCAAACTCGACCCGCGCACGCTGATGAAAAACCCGGTGATGTTCGTGGTTGAAATCGGGGCGGTGATCACGGCGTACGACCTGGTGCGCGATCGCATCCAGCATCTTCCCGGTTTCGGGTTCGAACTCCAGATCACGCTTTGGCTGTGGTTCACCGTGCTCTTCGCGAACTTCGCCGAGGCGATGGCTGAGGGCCGTGGCAAAGCGCAAGCGGACACTCTGCGCAAGGCTCGCTCGGAAACGACAGCGAACCGGATCAAGAATGGCGGCGAGATCGAGGAAGTGGCGGGTTCCAAGCTGCGCGCCGGCGATCTTGTGAAGGTCGCGGCGGGGGAATTCATTCCCGGCGATGGCGAGGTCGTCGAAGGCGTCGCATCCGTCGACGAATCCGCCATCACCGGCGAGTCCGCGCCAGTCATCCGCGAATCCGGGGGCGACCGCTCGGCTGTGACCGGCGGAACGCGCGTGCTCTCAGACGAGATCATCGTGAAGATCATGTCGAATCCCGGCGAGACGTTCCTCGACCGCATGATCAAGCTCGTCGAGGGCGCCGAGCGCCAAAAAACACCCAACGAAATCGCGCTGAACATTCTTCTCGCCGGTCTCACGATCATTTTCTTGCTTGCCGTTGTTACGCTCCAGCCGATGGCGATCTATAGCGGCGCGCCACAATCGGTTTTCGTCCTCATCTCTTTGCTTGTCTGCCTGATCCCCACGACGATCGGCGGCCTCCTCTCGGCCATCGGCATTGCCGGCATGGACCGTGTCGTCCAGCATAATGTGCTGGCAATGTCGGGCCGGGCGGTGGAAGCGGCGGGCGATGTCGATACCCTGCTTCTCGATAAAACGGGCACCATTACCCTCGGAAACCGCCGCGCTACGGAATTCGTTCCAGCGCCCAACGTCACCGAGGCCGAACTAGCCGACGCGGCGCAACTCGCGTCTCTTTCTGACGAGACGCCCGAAGGGCGCTCGATCGTCGTATTGGCGAAGGACAAATACAACCTCCGTGGCCGCGAGCTTTCCGCTTACGCCGCGACGTTCATTCCGTTTACGGCGGTCACGCGCATGTCGGGCGTCGATCTCGATGGCCGCGAAATTCGCAAGGGCGCCTTCGATGCCATCGTGCAGCACTGCTCCACCAACGGCCATCGGGTGCCGGTCGAGGTGGAAGAGACGGTCAAGAGCATTTCGAATTCCGGCGGCACACCTCTTCTCGTCGCGGAGGATCGAAAAATTCTTGGCACGATTCACCTCAAGGACATCATCAAGGGCGGCATGCGAGAGCGCTTCGATCACCTGCGGGCGATGGGGATCCGCACCGTGATGATCACGGGCGATAATCCGCTCACTGCCGCGGCAATCGCGCGCGAAGCCGGCGTCGACGATTTCCTCGCGCAAGCAAAGCCGGAAGACAAACTCGCGCTGATCCGCAACGAGCAAGCGAAAGGCAAGCTCGTCGCCATGACTGGTGACGGTACGAACGACGCCCCCGCCCTCGCGCAAGCCGACGTGGGAGTAGCGATGAATGCGGGCACCCAAGCCGCCAAAGAGGCCGGCAACATGGTCGACCTCGATTCGAATCCCACGAAATTGATCGAGATCGTCGAAATCGGCAAGCAGCTCTTGATCACGCGGGGCGCGCTCACCACCTTTTCTGTCGCCAACGATGTGGCGAAGTATTTCGCGATTATTCCCGCAATGTTCGCCGGCGCGTTCCCCCAATTGAACGTGCTCAACATTATGGGGCTGAAAACGCCTGAGTCCGCGATTCTTTCGGCCGTCATTTTCAACGCGCTGATCATCATCGCGCTCGTGCCGCTCGCCCTTCGCGGCGTTCGCTACCGCCCTCTGGGTGCCTCGGCTCTTTTGCGCTGGAACCTTTTGATCTACGGGGTGGGCGGCATTATTGCGCCCTTCATCGGAATCAAGCTGATCGATCTGATCATCACCCACATCGGATGGGCCTGAGGCTGCCATGAAAAAGAATCTATGGATCTCGATCTTGTACACGCTGGTGACGACGGTGCTTCTCGGAATCGTTTACCCGCTCGTCGTTACCGGGCTCGCGCAGGTGATCTTCCCCAAGCAAGCAAATGGAGAGCTTATCCGGCGCAATGGCACGCTCGTGGGTTCGCGGCTCCTCGGGCAGCCCTTCACGGCGCCGGGCTACTTCTATTCGCGCCCATCGGCGGCCGGTGCTGCCGGTTACGATCCCACGTCTTCCGGCGGATCGAATCTCGGCCCAACAAACAAGGCTCTCATCGATCGCGTCGAAGCAAGCGTCAAACAGCTTCAGCCCACCAACCCAGGCGCGCCGGTCCCGGTGGATCTGGTCACCGCATCAGGCTCCGGCCTGGATCCGGATATTTCTCCAGCCGCGGCTGAGTTTCAAATTCCGCGCGTCGCCAAGGAACGCGGCATGAGCGAAGAGGAAGTTCGCGCTCTCGTGGAAAAGCACACCGAGGGGCGTCAGCTTGGCTTTTTAGGCGAGCGTCGCGTCAACGTTCTCGAACTCAATCTCGATCTCGACTCGGCCCACCCGATGCACTAGGCCCCGGCGCGCGCCGAGCCCTTCAGCAGGTCGTCAACCGCCGGGCTTTCCTGCCTTCCGGCCGAATACGCGTTCAACGCGTATTGCGATAGCATTCGCTGCGTGTTGAAGAACGAGCCGTTCAGCGCAATCGTGGAACGCATCACTTCCAGATAGGAATTCTTCCGGCCATAAAACATCGGCAGAATGCGATGCTCGAGCTTGTCGTAAAGCGAACCGATTTCTTCGGTCGCGACGTCCGGGATTTCTTCATGCCCGATATCCCATCCCGTCACGCCCTCGATGTGGCCCTCGATCCACCAGCCGTCCGGAACGCTGAAGCTCGGCACGCCGTTCAGCGCGGCTTTCATCCCGCTCGTTCCCGATGCCTCGTACGGCCGCTGTGGCGTATTGAGCCACAGATCGACGCCGCTCGTCAGCAACTGCCCCCAGCGCATCTCATAGTTCTCGATGTAGACGATTTGTACGGCGTCTTTCAGCGCCGCAATCTTCGCGAAAACCTGCCGGATCATTTCTTTTGCCGGCTGGTCGTTCGGATGGGCTTTTCCTCCATAGAGGATCTGAAACGGGCCGACGTGCCGCGCGATCCACTTGAGGCGTTCGAGGTCCGCGAATAAGAGATCGGCCCGTTTATAAGTGGCGGCGCGCCGTGCAAAGCCGATTGTGAAGACCGCTGGGTCGAGCTCGGCTCCAGTTTTCTGCTTCACAGCGTCGATCAGAGTCCTCTCGGCCTTTTCGTGCGCTTCGCGAATATCCTCCAAAGGAATGCTGATCGCGTATCGTATATAGAGATTATCGTATCGCCACTCGGGAATATGCCGGTCGTACAGCTCCTGAAACGCCGGCGACGTCCACGTTGTCGCGTGAACTCCATTTGTGATCGCGTGAATCGGATAATCGGGAAACATGCTGCGCGATACTTCGCCATGCTCCATCGCCACGCCATTCACGTAATGCGAGCCGCGCAGCCCGACATACGTCATGTTCAGGACGTCACCTGTGAAGCATTTCAACTTTTCAAGCTCTGCCACGCAGCCTTGCCCCATCACCCTTTCGACCAGCTCTCGCGGAAAGCGGTCGTGTCCCGCGGGGACTGGCGTGTGCGTCGTGAAAACGCACTTCTTGCGGACGAAGGCGAGGTCTTCCTCCGTTACATCCGCCACCGGCCTTCCCTGCAGATGCTCTTTGAGGATGGCGAGCGTCAGGAGCGACGAATGCCCTTCATTCATGTGGTACGTGCGGATATGGCGGTGCCCCAACTCGCGCAACATCTCGACTCCGCCAATTCCGAGAATCACTTCCTGGCACAGACGATAGCGCTCGTCCCCACCGTAGAGGTGATCGGTGAGCGTCTGGTCGAAAGCAGTGTTTTCGGGAAGCGCCGCGTCGAGCAGATAGACGGGCACCGTACATCCGCCAAAACCCTGGATGGTATATTCCCAGGCGCGAATCCGGACGTCGCGGCCCTCGATTCGCACGATGACGCGCGGCTCCAGTTCCTTCAGGACCGCTTCCGGCTTCCAGATCGACGGACTTTCCGTCTGATTGCCCGCCGGATCGAGATGCTGCTCGAAGTATCCCTTGCGGTGAAGCAGTGTGATGCCCACCGTCGGGAATCCCGCGTCAGCAGCGGACCTCAAGAAGTCGCCCGCCAGAATGCCCAGACCGCCGGAATAGGTGGGAATCGCGGCGTCGAGCGCAATTTCCATGGAAAAGTACGCCGCGAACCGTACATGCGGTTCCTGATTCGTTTTCGTATTTCGATTCTCGGAAGGAGCGTCGCTCATTGTTCCGGCCCTCGATACGGCTCAGCCACGACTCTGCCGCATCTTCGGCGGCCTTGCAATCTGTAAGCTACCTGGCGGAGACGCCTTCAGCCGGCGGGAAGACAAACGCAGTATCAATCGAAGGTTTCGATCCGACGCGCCCTAGTTTATGGCTGGGCAAGCCACATTCTCTGGCGCCACGCTGATGGCCGATTCCAGGGTCACCCGTGCGGAGATCGACCGCGCCACTAGGCAAGATCGTTCGGCTTTCTCAAGTAGCCGGTTGGCTCGTTCGCGCTCTTCTTCGTTCGCAATCTTCAGCGCCGGACGTAACTTTACTTCCGTGAATCGCCACCCCTCCGCGCCCTTCTCGAGCACGCCCTCGGCTTCCACTTCGAGGGAAACGAAACCGAACTTCGAAGCCAGCGACATTCCTGAGAATGTGCTCACGTAACACGTCACGACACTCGCCACGAAAAAGTGCTCGGGCGTCCAGACGCCCGGTTCTCCCTGAAACTCGGGCGGAGCGCTGAAGCAAATGGGTCGGGGCACTTTATCCGACGCTACGACGCCCGACCGCGGCCTCGTGCATTTTGCCCTGATTTGATAGCTGTGAGTCGCTTCCATAAGTCACCATCCTGAGACGTTCGACGTCTCGCGCGCTTCCCTATGCCGCGGCAGCCTGGGCACGCAAGCCCGGCTCATTCTGAATCACCACTATCGAGCCCTTCGTGGCAATCAGCGCCTTATTCTTGAAATCCGTCATCGTCCGCGTAACCGTCTCCCGGGAAATGCCCACGATCTGAGAGATCTCTTCGTGCGTCAGGCCCAGGCTGAAGCGCTTTCCTTGCGTCGTTTCCTGGGCATTGGCCGACGATTCGAGCAGGAACTGCGCGACCTTTTCGCTGGCCGATCGCGACAGCCCGAGATATCGAACTTCCTGGCAGACCTCGCGGTAGCCGTTGCTGATCTGGTGCAGCGCGGCGGCGGAAACTTCCGCGTGCTCGCGCACCAGCTTCAGAAAATCCTCACGCCGCACGAAATTCACCTGGCAGGGCTGCAGCGCCTCGGCGGTCAACTCGTACGGCTCGCCGGATACCGCTCCGTGCAGGCCGAGCACTTCGCCGGGCTCGCAGATTCGCACGATGATCGTCCGGCCGTCCGGCGAGTTCATCGTCAGTTTCACGCGGCCCTTGCAAAGCATGTACACCCCGCGCGGAACCTGCCCCTCCACGAAAAGAACCGCGCCCGAAGGATACGCGCTCGCGAATTTCGAACCGCTGAAAGCCTGGAGAGCCGCGACCGGGAGTTGGCAGAAGAAGCCGTTCTTCCGCATCGAGCATGTTTTGCAATCTTCCACGACTTCCATTCCATAGGGTCCGCGCATCTCACTCTCCTTTTCGCTCTGAATCGCCATTCTCCGCAAGGACCTGCCGCATAAACCCCGAGGCTTTTGCGAGCGCCACTCCTCTTTTTCGCATTTCAAGTAACAGCTCGCGACCGGCATGATCGGCAAAACTGACCGCGCCCAAATCCACGATCAACTTGCCGCCTGGCGGAGCCGCCAACTCATTCCAGGATTTTCTAAGGACTTCCACCCAGGCCCCCTCTAAGCGACCCTCGAGCCTCAGCAATGGCGTGTTCGATTCGCCTTCCTGCGTGATCCTCAGCACATCCGCTCCGCTCGTTGGTCACAACTGCACGGATTAGGCCAACCAGATTTACCCGGTGATCTAGCGCCTAAGCCCTTCTTTTTAAATGTGATGAATCGGACTCACCGAACCGAGGAGGGAATTTCGAAATGGGAAACACGGATGAGATATCATCGAATGACGATAAGTCGTCAGACTGCGTCGTCAGCTTGTGTCGTCAGCTGGCTTCGGTAAACGACACATCTTGATGGATTACGGCGTCTTCATGCCTACGCGCCTTGCCCCCCTTCCTCGCCTCCTGCTTCTTCGCCTTCCTTCGCGCGCCCGCCTTGCTGCTCGTTTTAATCGTTTTCTTCGCCATACCGCACCTCCATGCCGGGATTTCGTGAATCAAGCGCCCGCTTCTTTGATGTCCGGGTTGGATGGGCAGCGCCCACGGCCTATCGATCGTGGCTATCCCGTTTCGATCGCCCGGCGGTCATCCCCGCCACGTTCACGGTCGCACGTCGAGATGGTTGGCGCAGTGATACGGCTCACAGGCGCCTGTGAGCTGATCGAAGCAGGCCGGCGCGCTAAATATCTTTTCGCGAGATTCCTAGCTTTTGCATTCGAGAATTCAGGGTTGTGCGGTTGATTCCGAGGCGTTCAGCCGCGCCCCCGGCGCCGCCGATTTTCCCCTTGGCTCCGCGAAGCACACTGAGGATGTGTTCGCGTTCGATCTCTTCGAGCTTCTCCGAGGACTTCACGGACGCCTGCCGCGAGTTGGCTATCAGCGGAGACTCGAGCTCGGTGAGGGGAATCCGCAATTCGGGCCCGTACGAAAGGATTACCGCTCGTTCGACCACGTGCTCCAGTTCCCGCACGTTCCCCGGCCACCCATAGCGGCACAGCGCTTGCATGGTTTCCGGTGTCACGACGTCAACGCTTTTGCCCATGCGCTTCGCGAATCGCGCCAGAAAGAAATGAACGAGCAACGGAATATCTTCCGCACGGTCGCGCAGCGGGGGAACCGTTACCGGAAAGACGCTGAGCCGGTAAAAAAGATCGCTGCGGAATTGTCCGGAAGCGATCAGCTTGTTGAGGTCGCGGTTCGTCGCGGCCACGATCCGAACGTCGCTGCTCATTGTCCGGCTGTTGCCAAGCCGCTCGAACTGCTTTTCTTGCAGCACGCGCAATAGCTTCGATTGCAATTCCAGGGGAATCTCGCCCACTTCGTCAAGAAACAGCGTTCCCCGGTGTGCCAATTCGAATCGCCCGATCCGCTGTGCGATGGCCCCCGTGAATGCGCCTTTCTCGTGTCCGAAGAGTTCGCTTTCGAGCAATCCTGCCGGCACGGAGGCGCAGTTGACTTTCACAAACGCGTGGCCTCGCCGCGGGCTCAATTCGTGAACGGCCCTCGCGAGCCGCTCCTTCCCCGTCCCGGTTTCTCCCAAAATCAAAACCGTCGAGTCAGTCGGTGCCACCGTTTCGATCTGCTTTAGCACTCGCTTCAAGGCCTTGGTGTTGCCGATGATGTCGTTGAAATTGGTCTCGGTTCGCAATTCGTCTTCGAGGTAGGTCTTTTCCTCGGCCAGCCGCGCGTTTAGGTCCGCAATTCGCTGGAACGCCAGCGCGTTGTCGAGCGCCACCGAGACCTGGCTGCCGAGTTGCCCAAGCGCCGCCACGTCTTCTTCGGCGAATGCTCCGGCCTGCCGGCTGAACACGTTCAGCGTGCCAAGCGGCCCTTCTCTTCCCGCAAGCGGAATCCAGCAGCCCGAGCGAATCGACGCATCGGCAAGATGCTTCGGCATCTCGAATGCGAATCGCTCATCCGCCGAGCCCTTGAGTAACAGCGGCTTTCCCGAAGCATAGGCCTCCCCGTGAGGCGTGCCGGCCACCTGCAACGTGGCATTCTCGGGCAGCGGCGGTATGCCGGGTGCCGCGCCGATGGAGTGAACTTGTAGTCGCTTCGATTCAGGGTCATACACGGCTACGGAGGCGTAATCAAACGCTTTCACTTGCCGCACGCACGACCCAATCGCCGCGAGAAGTTTCGTGATGTCGAGATTCGAAAGCAGCGCATTCGTTACTTCCAGCAGAAATGACTCGCGCACCCGTTTTTGTTCGGTGATGTCTCGCGTGACCTTCGTGAAGCCGAGCAGCTTGCCATCCTCGTCGTGAACCCCGGTGATCACGACGTTAGCCCAGAAGCGCGACCCGTCCTTGCGGATGCGCCAGCCCTCGCCCTCCCACCTGCCTTCCCCTGTGGCGATCTTGATTTCTTCGTCCGGTGTGCCGCGCTCTATGGCGTCCGAAGGATAGAAACATGAAAAATGCCGTCCGATGATTTCGTCCGCGCGATAACCCTTGATTCGCTCCGCCCCTTCATTCCAGCTTTTCACGTGTCCCTGCGGATCGAGCATGAAGATTGCGTAATCCTTCACCTCCGCGATCAGTCTTCGGTAACGCTCCTCGCTAAGGCGGAGCGCTACCTCGATTTCCTTTCGCTCCGTGATGTCCCGGATTGCGCTGGCTACGAAGCGCCCATTCGCCTCCCCGATCGGGCTCAGGCTGATTTCCACCGGAAACGTGCTGCCATCCTTCCGGCGTCCTCGGAGTTCGAGTCCCAGCCCCATCGGCCTCGTGCGCGGCGCCGCGATATATTCCGTGCGGTCGCGCACGTGGGCGTGTCGAACCTGCTCCGGAATCAGTGTCTCCACAGGCTGGCCCAAAAGCTCCCGTGGCGCGTAGCCGAAAACTCGCTCGGCCTGCGAATTCACGAAAACGATTTTCCCGGCGGAATCCACGATCACCATCGCGTCCGGAGCAGACTCGAGCAGCCGCCAGCGGTCGCCATCCGTTAGCGACGCAACCGGATCATTGGGCGTATCTTCTTGCTTCATCCCGCGAAAACGTTAGCATCTGTATACCCTTGGGGCAAGCTGTGGGCCACAGGCCCGTATGCCGTGCGCGCGAAGGAGGACCTCGTCTGCGTCATGATAACTTCCCCCACCGTAGCCGACGAACAAGGGGCGCCGAGGCCCCTGTCCGCCACCGGTCTTTCTTCGGCCGAAGCCGAAGCGCGCCTCGACCGTTTCGGGCCCAACGAACCAGCGCCCGCCAAACGCAGTTCGACCGTCGTCGAGTTGCTTCTTCTCTTCCTGAATCCGCTCGTCATTATTCTGCTCGTTGCAGCCTTGGCTTCGTTCGTACTCGGGGATGCGTCGGACGCTCTGATCATTCTCGTGATGATCTTGCTGGGCGTCGCCATCAACTTTATTCAGACGTATCGCTCTCAGCAGGCCATCAATCGCTTGCGCGCCGATGTCGCCCCGACGGCAACCGTCCTCCGTGACGCCGCGTGGCAGGAACTCGACCGCAAAAAGGTCGTTCCAGACGACATCGTCCGCGTTTCAGCCGGAGACCTCATACCGGCCGACGGCCGAATACTCGAAGCCCGCGATCTCTACGTTCAGCAAGCCGCCCTTACTGGCGAGTCCTTGCCGGCGGAGAAAAGCGCACACTTCGGCGAGGGTTCGCCTTCGAAAGGTCCGGACGCGCCGAACCTCGTCTTCATGGGCACCTCGGTAATAAGCGGCACTGGAACGATTGTCATAGTGGCCACCGGATCGAATACCGCTTTTGGAGCGATCGCCGGGCGCCTCGCCATTCGCCCTGAAGAAACCGAATTCGAGCGCAGCATGAAACGCTTCGGCATGCTCATCATGCGCGCTGTTTTTTTTCTTGTGCTTTTTATTCTTGTCGTGCGCGTGGCTATGCACAAAGACGCCTTCGAATCCTTCGTTTTCGCCGTCGCACTCGCCGTCGGCCTCACGCCCGAGTTCCTTCCCATGATCACCTCGGTCACGCTCGCCCGTGGCGCCGTGCGCATGGCCCGCCAGCACGTCGTCGTCAAACACCTTCCCGCGATCCAAAATTTCGGCACCATCGACATCCTCTGCAGCGACAAAACGGGCACTCTGACCACCGGGCAGATGATTCTCGCCTCCTCCGTCGATTACCTGGGAAAGGCTTCCGACCGGCCTCTGGCGCTTGCCTATCTCAACAGTAAATTCCAAACGGGCATCCGCAGTCCGTTGGACACTGCGATCCTGAAGACGCCTCGCACCGATGGCGAGAACTATGTGAAATGCGACGAAATTCCTTTCGACTTCGAGCGTCGCCGCCTCTCCATCGTGGTCGAAAAACGCGATGGCGCGTCGCCCGAGCGCTTGCTGATCACCAAGGGCGCTCCCGAAGGCATCCTCAATTTTTCTGAATCGTACGAAGCGGAAGGCCGGATCATCGCGTTCGACAGCGACACGCGGCACAAATGCCGCCAGGCATTTGATGACCTCAGCTCGCAAGGATTCCGCGTCCTGGGCGTCGGATATCGGAACGTGGATGCCAAAGACGCATACAGCTCCAAAGACGAATCGGCGCTGGTTTTCGCCGGCTATTTAGCCTTCGCCGATCCTCCGAATCCCGACGCCGCCGATTCGCTCGCGGCCATGAAGCGCGATGGCGTCGAACTCAAGATTCTCACGGGCGACAACGAACTGGTCGCGCGCCACATCTGCGAAGAGGTCGGTCTGCACGATCCCGCAATTGTTCTCGGCGACGAACTTGACGAGACCAGCGATCCCGCCCTCCAGCACCTGGCGGAGCAGACCACCGTTTTCGCCCGAGTCTCGCCGATCCAAAAGCACCGCATCATTCACGCGCTCAAGCTTCGCGGCCACGTCGTCGGCTATATGGGCGACGGCATCAACGACGCGCCCTCCCTCCACGCCGCGGACGTCGGCATCTCCGTATCCACCGCCGTCGACGTGGCCCGCGAGGCCGCCGACATCATCTTGCTCAAGCCGGGCCTTGCGGTGCTCCATCAAGGCATCATCGAAGGGCGTCGCGCGTCCGCCAACGTCATGAAATACCTGCTGATGGGCACGAGTTCGAACTTTGGCAATATGTTCAGCATGGCCGGAGCGTCTCTTTTCCTTCCGTTTCTTCCGATGCTGCCCACTCAGATCTTGCTGAACAATTTCCTCTACGACACGGCTCAAATCACGATCCCTTCCGACAACGTCGATGAGCGGTACATCAGTCGTCCGCGACGCTGGGACATGTCTCTGATCCGCAATTTCATGATCTTCATCGGGCCAATCAGTTCGATCTACGACTTCCTGACTTTTTATGTCCTGCTTCACTTCTTTCACGCCGGCCAGGCCGAATTCCATACTGGCTGGTTCGTCGAATCGCTCGCGACGCAGACCCTCGTGCTCTTCGTCATCCGAACCACGCAAAATCCCTTCAAGAGCCGCCCGAGTGTCCCGCTCGCTATCACCACGATCTTGATGGTGGTTGTCGGTATCTCGCTCCCTTATTCTTTTCTCGCTCAGCGTCTCGGATTCACACCTCTGCCCGCCCCGTTCTTCACGTTTCTCGCAATCTCGACAGTTACATATCTGCTGCTCGTGGAGCTGGCAAAGCGCCTGCTATTTTCACGCGCGGAAATCTGAAAAAGCCCCAGGCCACAGATGATGGGATGAGCGGCGAACGCTCGGGCGGCGGCCGGCTTTTCAACCAGGCCTGAAGCCACGCTCTGTGATCTCCGTCACATAAGGATGTAGCGTTCGTCACGGTCCCTGCCGGTCGTTCTCGATATCTTGCGATCAAGAGGTGGCAGATGACCACTACACCGCCCGCCGTCCTGGTGCTTCACAATGACGAGCGCGAGTCGGCCGAATTGCAGGCCCTGCTCGAACGCAACATCGCCTGCAAGACGTCGATCACCTGGAGCGGGCTGGAAGCCCTAAGACTGCTCAAAGCCGGCCATTTCGACGTGCTGGTCACCGACGACTACGCGCCTGATCTCTATATCGGCGATCTCATCGAACGCACCGCTGCTCTGCCTTCGCCGCCTCAGGTCTTCGTTCTTGGCGAAGATTCGCCGGCTTCCGTCGTTGGACGCTACCAGAACCTCGGCCTCTGCAGGATTCTCGAGAAGCAGCGGCCGCGCATTCTTTTGCAAGCAATCTCGGCAGGCTTCCCCTGGAAACGATCGCGAACGCCCGCCGCAAGGAAGGATTTCGCCAAAGGCTCGCCCCAGGACCTTGGATAAAAGGCGTGGCGAATGACATGCGGTCAAGCGAAACGGAAAGAACGAAGAGGAGAAATAACATGCAGACATCGGCGAAAGAG